>Ga0193730_1000058_pt1 | contig 40497 bp, 41 predicted proteins | sample U1a1metaG_FD_144919 | JGI IMG/M metagenome (GOLD analysis project Ga0193730, IMG submission 144919) | Soil microbial communities from a riparian zone of the East river system, Colorado, United States - U1a1 | ecosystem: Environmental > Terrestrial > Soil > Riparian zone | place: USA: East River...
CGAATAATTCTGCCAAGAGATTGCTCTTTCGCTGTCGTCCTAACGCTGCTAGTATGACGAGCAAACAGCACGGCGTAACATGCTGCAAAACGGATCGCGTTCGAGGAAGCTCTCATGACGAATGAACAAATGGAACGGAAGATGGAGTTCATCGTTGAGACGCTGGCGCGCGTCGCGGTCAATGATGAGAAGCATGAGATGCGCCTTTCACGTTTGGAGAGAGTCATGAAGCTCGTGGTTCGAGCGGGTCTGCGCGAGCGGGAAGCGCGACGTGAAAAACACAGCGCGTTTGACGATCAGTTTTCTCAAGTGAACGTTGCGCTTAAAGAGCTCGCCGAAGCTCAGAAGCGAACTGAAGAATCGATCGCTCACACTGACAAGCGTCTCGACGGTTTGATTGACTTCGTTCGCCAACAACAAAACGGCCGTTCAAATAACTAATTCTCTGTTCGCACGAGTGGGGCATTAGCCCGACCGTGAGGGAGGGCTCAGTTGCTATTCACTCGTGAGCCCTCCCTCACGGTCGGGCTAGTGCCCCGCTTGCGCCCAATCAATCTTAGGAACTGCCTGATGTCGTTTCTGCTTTAGAGCACCGCCTGATTGAGTTACCATGACGCCATTCCAATAGAACGCCAAAACGAAATTTCGTCTTTTCTGATTGACCGCATTCAGGCCGGCGACTTCCCTTCCGCCGTCTATGTTTTAGCTGAGAAAGGTCAGGCGATCTTTGCGGACGCACTCGGCGACGCAGTGCGTGCGCCCGAAAAGATTACCGCAAGCCTGGACACGATTTACGATCTCGCTTCACTCACAAAGCCTCTGGTTACCGGATTACTGTGCGCGCGGCTTGTCGAATCGGGCGCGCTGACGATCGATGGGCCGATCTCTAATCACCTCGCGGAATTTAATCGTCCGGACAAATCGTCGATCACTATTCGTCAACTGCTTACGCATACTTCCGGGCTGCCGGCGTGGCGACCGCTGTATCTGCTGACAAGCGACAAAGACAGAGTTCTTGGGGCCATCGCCGAAGAGCAGTTGCAGAGCAAGCCTGGTGAACGCGTGGTTTATAGCGACCTCGGGTTTATCGTTTTGGGATTTCTCCTGCAACGACTAAACGGGGCGACGCTAAAGAATCTGGCGCAAGATCAGATCTTCACTCCGCTTCAACTCAAACACACGCTCTTCAATTCTGCGCAAGCCATGCAGACCGGCGTGGCCGCGTGCGAAAATGGCAACGCGTACGAACGCGACATGTGTGAGCGCGACTTTTCATCGCAGAGTTATAGCAACTGGCGAACGACTACGGTTTGGGGTGAAGTACACGACGGTAATGCTTACTTTCTCGGCGGAGTGGCCGGTCATGCCGGATTGTTCTCGAGCGTGCAAGAAACACTCAAGCTGGCAAACCAATTCGTCGCCCCGCAGTCGCAACTGCTCAAAGCCGAAACCTGTGAATTGTTTCGACGAAACATGACTGATGGTTTGAATGAAGCGCGCTCGTTTGCGTGGCAACTCGCTGCGACAAAGGACTCGACCGCCGGATCGAGTCTGCCGCCGGACGCTTTCGGCCACACTGGCTTTACCGGCACCAGTTGTTGGATCGACGCCGCGCGACAGCGCGTTTTCATCCTGCTGACGAATCGCACGCATGCGCGCACGCTGCCGTTCGCCAACATCAACAGCGTGCGCCGGCAATTTCACACTCTGGCGGTCGAGGCCCTTGACAAGAACCAGAAATGAGTCCATGCCCCCTAACTCACCTCAGAATAAGTCCGAGCGGGTCAAAAACTTTCTAAGTCTGGAAAGAAATGTTACCGCAGCTTCCGGCGCGGTCTTCCTGCTGGGACTCGGCGAAGAGCTTTGGAAAAAGTTTTTGCCGAAGTATCTGCAAGCGATGGGCGCGACCGTTCCCGTGATCGGTTTGTTCGGCACCGCCGAGGATTTTCTTGACGCAATCTATCAGTACCCGGGCGGCTGGATCGCCGATCGGTTCGGCCGGCGGCGAGCGTTCCTTATTTTCATCGCCCTCGCCTGCGTCGGTTACCTGATTTATCTATTCGGGCCGTCGTGGCCTTTCGCTTTCCTGGCGCTGGCATTCGCGATGGCCTGGCAGAGCATGGCTTCACCGGCAATCTTCGCGGTGATTGGCGACTCGCTGCCTGCAAATAAACGGGCGATGGGATTTTCGGTCCAGTCAATTCTCAAGCGTGTCCCAATCGTTATTGCGCCACTCGTTGGTGGCTGGCTCATCGCCAGGTATGGAATACGGGCCGGCATCCGGATCGGATTGATCGCTACGCTGGTGATTGCGGTGGCGACTGTCTTTCTGATCCGCATAATTAATATCGCTCGTGAACCACACCAATCCATAAACATATTCGGAGTTTGGAAAACGTTTCATGGCCGGCTGAAGCGCCTGCTGATTTCCGACATCTTCATCCGCACCTGCGAAGGCATGACTGACGTGCTGGTGATTCTTTACGTCACTGATGTGCTCCACATTTCGGTGGCGCGATTCGGAACGCTGCTCGCCATTTTGTTCACCACTACACTCATAATTTACTTGCCGGCGTCGAAGGCAGTGGAGCGAGTAGGGCGACGACCGTTCATCATCGCCACTTTTTGCGCGTTCGCGCTTTACCCACTGGCCGTGGTGAACGCGCATGACTTTGCCGGCCTGGTTATCGCTTTCATTATTGGCGGGCTCCGGGAAATTGGTGAACCCGCGCGCAAGGCGATGATTGTCGATTTTGCCGCACCGAAATTGCGCGCGCGCAGCGTTGGCCTCTATTACCTGCTGCGCAGTTTAGCGATCACCCCGGCGGCGGCTGTTGGTGGTTTGTTATGGAAGATCTCTCCTCAGACACCATTTGTCGTGGCGGGCATGTTTGGTGTCGTGGGCTCTTTCGTATTCATGGCCACAATCCGCGACAATAATTAAGCTGCAAACCATCGCGGGTACGAACTAAGATCGGTGAGACGAATTATTTCATTCACACCTCGCGTCAGCGAGGTGGGCGGGCACAGTAAGTCTCATGTAACCGTTTTAATGGTTTTCGCAAGTAAGCCGTTGAAAACGGCTCGATGATTCGCTCGCTTTGTGTCACCTCTCTGAAGTGAGGTGTGAATGAGAGAACTGATCGCTTAACCTTCAAGCGGCAAGATCACATTACGACACTACATTTCTCGATCACGTGAAAACGTTTTTGTAGTACTATCTACGGGCCCGCCCTGCTCCCCCGTTAATCGATCGATCAGAATCATGGTTCATTCTGCAAAAGCTGTCGCTATCTTGTTGCTCATCGCTACAACTCTTTCAGCTTCAAATGTGGTCGTCTTAGCCCAGGATGCGCGCGACAAACCAAAAGCAAACTGGCCCACGGAATCCAAATCAGTCGTAAAGAAAACGACTGAGGATGTAGGGGCCATAACGCTACAAGACGAACCCGTAATGCGTATCGCGCTTTCGACCGGCACGAGCGCAGCCACAATTTCCACGACGGCGCGATTGCTGAATGTTTCGGAAATTGACACGAGTAACCAGCCGCTTGAAACCGCCCGTGTCCGGGTTGAGTCACGCATGCTCACGCCGTCGAACCTGGTCAACGATCGATCGTACGAGATGACCCTGGCGACTTCGCTCTCACGCGACGACGCCGATCGCCTAAGCGATGCTGTCCGTCAGGATGTGGGTGAGCAGCCACAGGTAGCCGTGGATGCCACTGACAAATGGAAAGTAGTAATTCAGAAACCAAGCAACGCTGAAGTTGAAGAAACGAGAGCAAAGCTGGACGATGCGGGTTTCGAAGTTGTCACCGTCAGGGAAACGCAGAAACAGCCTCCCAACGCCACGACAGCGAAGAGTCCGCTATCAGCATCGTCAGCCGCCAATGCGACAAATAGGATCAAATACACCGCACGCGCTGCCTCACCCACTCGTGAGCTGGTTGCGTTTGCGCGCGGCGCGGCGCCGTCACTTCGTTCCAGCGCGCCGTTGATCTTCGCGTCGAGCGATGAAAAGAACGCGCCCGTGCGCTTCAACGACAAACCATTCCGCGGCAAGATCGAAGTGTTCGCGAACACGCACGGCTCAGTCACCGTCGTCAACGTGATTGGATTGGAAGACTATGTCCGCGGTGTAGTGCCGAATGAACTTTCTTATCCGGCACTCGAAGCCCTGAAAGCCCAGGCAATTGCGGCCCGCACCTATGCCGTTAAGAATCGCGGGCAATTTTCTTCCGAAGGTTTCGATCTGCTGCCCACAACTCGATCGCAGGTCTATCGCGGATTGACGAGCGAAACTCAATTGACTTCTCAGGCGGTCGAACAAACGCGCGGCGTGATTGCCACCTACAATGGCGAGCCGATTAACGCGCTTTACACTTCCACGTGCGGCGGTCGCACTGAAGACGCGGAGAATATTTTCAACACCGCGATTCCCTATCTGCGGGGACGAGAATGCGCGGTCGAAGGAAAAGCGGCGTTCGCGCCATTCACGATCAAAAGCTCGCGCGACATTTTTGAGATCAAGGACGAACGCGATCTTATCTATGCCCGGGACGTTGCGTTACTTGCGGTGAACGGTTTTGCTCTGCCTACTGAAAAGGTGTCCAGTTCGTGGCTCTCATCGCATGTAACGGAATCCGAAGCTCGCGACTGGCTCAACGCGGCTGCAAGGCTGGCGCGCATGGCGACATTCAAAGCACCTGACGATGCGGCGAAAACCCCGTCGTTCAGCACAGCGTTGATAGCTGCGGTATACGGCGATCGACGTGCGGACACGTTACTAAACAGCGCCGACGCAGATTACCTGCTTAGTTTTCGGGATGGTGAAGAAGTGCCGGTCGCGAATCGCGCTGACGTGGCGATGTTGCTGCGCGATGGCGCGTTGTCGCTTTTTGCAGATGCTACGCTGCGGCCGAAAGAAGCGATGCCACGATCGCACGCGCTGCATGCGATAGCCCATTTGCTCGAATCAAAGAACCTGCTCTCCGTGCAGAAAGGGACGTCGCGACCGGCGGTCAGCGGCATCATGATGCTGCGCTCAAACAAAGGCAAGGACCTACCCATCGCAGTGAGCAGCGAGGCGTTTCTATTTCGCGAATTCGGCGAGAATCTTCATCAGATGAAATCGCTGGCAATGGTAGGGGGCGAACCCGTCGTCTTTCACGTCAGCGCCAAAGGACAAGTCGATTATCTCGAGGTCAAACCCGCTAACAACGGCGCCGCCGCCGATCGATTCTCGTCATTGAGTAACTGGACTGCGCAACTAAATCTCGGCGCGGTGCAAGCCCGTCTCGGGCGATCAGTGCGCGGCATTGGCTCCATCACCGACCTGCGCATCGCGAAACAGGGTTCGTCGCGACGTGTGATCGATTTGGAAGTTATCGGGACCCAGGGTGTGGCCCACATTCGCGGTGGCCGAATTCGTTCGGCGCTGGGATTGAAGGAACAGTTGTTCGTCATCGATCGCGTCTATAACGAAAGCGATCGCGTCTCATCGTTCATCTTCACCGGCCGCGGTTGGGGACACGGCGTCGGCATGTGCCAGTTCGGCGCCTACGGTTTGGCGAAACAGGGACTCAACGTCGAACAGATTCTGAAAACCTATTACACTGGAATCGAATTGACGAAGATGTACAACTAGAATGGCTGTCTTCCTAACTGCCATGCGTTTCTCACGCATTCAAATCCTCGGTGCAATTCTCCTGCTCGCGCTTATCTGGCTCGTGATCGCGATTCGTCTTATCATCGCTCGCGGGTGACCGAAACGAGCCAGACTATCATTAGAGAAGAAGGCGGACAGGATGTCCGCGCTCCCAGCATCATCGCGATCGTCGGCCCGACGGCGTCGGGAAAGAGCGCGTTGGGAATCGAAGTCGCGCTGCGCGCCGGCGGCGAGATTATCAACTGCGATTCAGTTCAGGTCTATCAGCAGATCGAAATTGCCACCGCAAAAGTTCCCTTCGAAGAGCGTCGGGGCGTTGCGCATCACTTGATCGATTTTGTTTCTCCGATCGTAACCTTCACCGCGGCTGATTGGGCACGGGCCGCGCTACAGACGATTGATGAAATTGAATCGCGGGGTCACGTGGCTGTGCTGGTGGGAGGCACCGGGTTTTATCTGCGCGCGCTGCGCCGGCCATTCTTTCCAAGCCCGGCGACCGATGAAGACTTACGCCAACGTCTGACTAGAATTAGAGAACATAATGGCCCGGAGCGTCTCCATCGAATCCTGCAAAAATTTGATCCGGACGAAGCAGGCACACTAAACGCGCGCGACTGGCCCAGAGTACAGCGCGCAATCGAGTTTTATCTGCAGACCGGCGAGAAGATTTCCAGTCAAAGGCCTTTGCGGCCGTCGCCCCCAGACGTCGCAAACCGACTCCGAATCTTTGCGCTCAATCCTCCGCGCGCAGAGCTTTACGAACGAATCAACCAGCGAACAGATGAACACTTTGGCAACGGATTGGTTGATGAGGTCCGCGGACTTCTCGATAAGGGAGTGCCCGGCAACACGAGCGCACTCGGGGCGCATGGATACCGGCGGGTCGTCGAATATCTGAAAGGAGAGCGAACCCTGGAAGGCGCGATTGAGCAGACGAAGCTTGACGTCCGTCACTATGCGAAGCGGCAAATGACCTGGTTCCGTCGCGAAGCCGGTGTCGAATGGATCGAAGGCTTTGGTAATGATCCTCAAGTGCAAGAACGAGTGCTCGCACTTCTTTATTAAATCAGCCGCACGCGATGGCCACGTCTTACTATTGTCTGATCGGCGCGCGCACTGATTCATTTCCATCGACGATCGTGCCGCGCGGGCTAACTCAAGCTGTTAGCTTGCCGCAAACCAATAGTTTGCACTACGACATCGCAGAAAACTCTTGTAAGCTGTGACTCGCTGTTATAATCTGAGGCACCTGTTTAGCAGTACGAGGATCGAGGACATCGTTTGGTAGAGTCAAAAGCAGCGACCCAAAACATTCAGGATGGTTTTCTGAATCTCGCGCGCCGCGAAAAAACCACCGTGACGATCTATCTGGTCAACGGCGCGAAACTGTTGGGTCGCATCAAGAGCTTCGACAAGTTCTCGTTGCTGCTGGAAACCGGCGCACAGGATCAATTGATTTTCAAACACGCTATTTCGACCATCTCACAGTCGCGACGCTCGACGGGCGAGCTGCGACATTCATCGATCCAACCGGACAATCCATCGGATCAAACTCACGAACCGCCCGCGGCATAGCAGTCCCGAAAAGTTTAGCCCCAAAAAATGGCCGGCGTTTTTATTACCTTTGAAGGAATCGACGGGTGCGGAAAGTCCACGCAGCTGCGTCTGCTCGCCAGCGAATTGCGCGTGCGTGGCCTGGATGTGTTGACCACCCGCGAACCGGGCGGCACGACCTTAGGCCAGAAGTTGCGTGCGGCTTTGCTTGATGTTCAGGGCGAGGTCGATCCGCTCGCGGAACTACTGGTATTTGCGGCTGATCGGGCGCAGCACGTGCGGACAGTGCTGCGGCCCGCCCTGGCAGAGAATAAAATTGTGATGTCGGATCGTTACGCGGATGCGACCGTGGCCTATCAGGGATCCGGACGAGGCTTCAAGCCGGAATTAATCAGCGAGATTGTGCAGTTGGCGACAGAGGGGCTCACGCCAGATCTGACGCTTTTGTTCGATTTGTCAGTCCCCGAGTCGGCAGTGCGAACCAGACGACGCGTAGCTGCCAAGAATACTGACAGGCTCGACAGCGAGAATGTTGAATTTCATGAGCGCGTGCGTAAAGCCTATTTGGAAATCGCCCGATCAGATCCGGAACGCGTGCAGGTAATAGACGCGCGCCGTTCGGCGCAGGAAACTCACGCGCTGGTGATGGATGTCATGATTCCTTTTTTGAAAGAGCGGGGCTTTAGCGGCAAAGGACAAAGCGCAAAGGGCGAAGTGCCCAGATAAGCTTGGTTCTTGCTCCTGGCTCTTCGCCCTTAGCTCTTCGCCTCTTATGTTTTCACGTCTCATCGGGAATGAAGAAGTCAAAGACGCGCTGCGTCACTTGCTCGCCAGCGGTCGCATGCCCGGATCGCTTCTCTTCACCGGCGAAGCCGGCATTGGCAAAAAACTCTTCGCGCTCGAATTAGCCAAAGCCTTGAACTGTCGCAATCGTGTCGGTGTTGAAGCCTGCGACGAATGCTCGTCGTGCAGGAGAATCAACAACTCGATCTTTCCCCCGTTCAGCGACGTTAAGGACAACAATGAGCGAATGATTTGGAGCGAGCACGGAGACGTGGCAATGGTCCGGCCTTATAAGCAAATCATTCGGGTCAGACCGATGCGCGAACTGGAACGGGAAGCGAATTTTCGGCCGTTCGAAGGCGCGGCGCGCGTTTTTATTGTAGAAGACGCTGAGTATATGAACGATCAGGCAGCGAACGCGCTGCTGAAAACTCTCGAAGAACCGCCGGCCACGACTCATCTGATGCTGACGACGACGAATCCCACCGCGCTGCTGGCTACGATTCGTTCACGTTGTCAGGTGATTAGGTTTGCGCCCATCGCTGCCGGGCAGATCGAAAAATTTCTGGTCGATGAAAAGGCAATGTCTGCCGGCGACGCAGCCTTACTCGCGCGCACGTCGCAGGGAAGCATTGGTCGCGCCTGTGCTTCAGACCTGGACGACTATCGCGAGCGACGCGGCGCGATGCTCGCCGTTTTGCAGGCCTTGACGATCACGGGCAATCGCGTTTCTCTTCTCCGTTCCGCGGAAGGGCTCGGCGGAGCGCGCGATCGCGCGGATTACGAAGAAAGTCTGGCCGTGCTCGAGGCTCTGATTCATGATGCGTGGGCACTTCACCTGGGACGGCCGGCGGAAACAATTGTCAACAGCGATCTGGTTAACGATCTGGAAAAGATTGCGGCCGAGCTCAGCAGCCGGAAAGCCGCGTCCTGGTTGTCCGAGATCGAGGAGCTACGCGGCACTCTGGAAGTAAATATCAACAAGAGAATTGCCAGCGACGCGCTGTTGATGGGAATGGCCGCGGCATGAGTTCTCCCTCTCCCTTTGGGAGAGGGCCGGGTGAGGGTTTAGCCGACCGTATACCCTCACCCTAACCCCCTCCCAAAGGGAGAGGGACCTTCTAAGCCTTCAGATCAACTCAAACTTTTCACCGTACTGCGGGACTTCAACCGTCCAACCAAATCGATCGCGAATGTGTGCCGCCATGGCTTGCGCCGCGTCCGGCTCGCCGTGCGTAACGAAAACGCGACGCGGCGGCGATGGCATACCTTCCAACCAGCGCACAACTTCCTTCCAATCCGCATGCGCTGAGAAGCCGCCGATTTTTTCAATCTGGCACTTCACGGAGACCCATTGACCCAGGACCTTGACCTGCTTTTCGCCGTCGGCAACCCGCCGGCCCAACGTGCCCCCGGCCTGATAACCGACGAACACCACGGTCGCATTTTCGTCAGGCAGCAACCGCAGAGCGTGATGCAAGACGCGACCCCCGTTCATCATTCCCGACGCAGCGATCACGATGCGCGCACCCTGCATTCCGTTGACGCGCTTCGACTCGTCGCGTGTGTTACATGCCAGCATCGAATGGGTGCGCAGCGGCGTCGGTGTGGTTTTTAATGCTTCAGCATATTCTGCGTCATGCTCTTCAGTGCGGCGCGCGTACGCCTGCGTCGCGGCGGCAGCCATCGGCGAATCAAGACATACGGGCAAAACAGGGATTCGCTTTTCCTCTTCCAGCTCGCGAATGAAGTAAAGAATTTCCTGGGCGCGACCGACCGCGAATGCTGGAATTAGCACTGCGCCGCCACGAGCGGCTGCGTCATTGATGATCCGCTCGAGCGCCTCTTTCGGCGCTTCGATGTCGTGCAATCGATTGCCATACGTCGATTCAATCACCAGGTAATCAGCTGCCGGCGGCGCGATCGGATCGCGAATGATCGGCTGATCGTATTTCCCCAGGTCGCCTGAGAAAAGCATGCTTCGCGATTCGTCTTTATCGTCGATGTGGACCAGGATCTGGCTTGAACCAAGGATATGGCCGGCGATGCGAAACTCGGCTTCGATGCTCTTTACGATCCGCACCGGCGCGCCCGTGTTCGGAACGACTTGCAACAGCTTGAGCGTTTCGCGTGCATCTGCTTCCGTGTAAAGTGGCAGCGCCGGAAGATGTTTTGTGATCTTGTGACGATTGCGATAATCGGCTTCTTCCTCCTGCAATCGCGCTGAATCCGGCAGGAGAATCTTCAACAGATCAGCCGTGCCCGCCGAACAATAGATGGGACCGCGAAAACCATGATTGACGAAGCGCGGCAGATATCCGGTGTGATCGATGTGTGCATGCGTAATGATACAAGCGTTGACGGAAGCAGCGTTGAAAGGCGGCTCTTGCCAATTTCGATCACGCAGATCGTGACCGCCCTGAAACAAACCGCAGTCAATCAGCACGCGCGCGCGTTTTGACTCGATCAGATATTTCGAGCCGGTGACTGTTCCGGCCGCGCCCCAAAAGGAAATCGATGACATGCGCGCAATGTTAACGGAATGTCTGTCGAAAAGCTCGTTACTATTTCTCTCAGCGAAGCACGCCTGGCTTTTCACGTTTGCCAACCTCGCTTATGATTGCGATCCGAAAGGTCTCTGAAAAGAATCAATGAATCGATCGAACCTCCACCCTAAATTAATCCGTTTACTTCTCGTCATCATTACGGCTTCCGTGGCTGCGCAAGGATTGCTCGCGACGCGGACGATCGCGAATGGTGTGGCCGCCGTTCCGCAGTACGACGACCCGTATTCTGATTTTCGTAATGTGCGCTATTCCAACGCGGGATTGTTGAACGAGCGTGACGAGATCAAGCTCGGCACGCAACTGCATCGCGAGGTGACGAAGAAATACAACTTGACCGATGTTGGTCTGGATCGGGTCGACCGGATCGGTCAACGGTGCGCACGTGCGAGTCTGCGCCCCAGTCTCGTTTACAAATTTCACGTGATTCAGGGGCGAGAGATAAACGGCTTCTCAATTCCGGGCGGTCATGTCTATGTCACGACCGGATTGCTGCGACTTGCGAACGACAACGAACTTGGCGCGGTGCTTTGTCACGAAGTGGGCCACCTGGTGGCGCGTCACAGTCTGAAGACGCTCAAGAAATCGAAAGAGTACGACGACATCGCCAACCAAATAGGCGAACTGACCGGAGTTGCGGGCAGCATCGCTCACGATCTGGGAGTAAGTCTGGGCCAATTATTTGGCGCGGGAGTGTTGACACTTCATTCGCGTGACGAAGAGCGCGAAGCGGACTTTCTGGGCGTACGCACGATGCCCGGCGCCGGTCTTGATCCGCAGGGAATGATCACGATGTTTCAGAAACTTCTGCGCATCGAGGAACGCGATTCGGATCTGCTGGGTTCGCTGTTCTCAGATCATCCGGACGCGCAGGAGCGAATTGAAAATACCAGATATGAGATTGCGCGGATGAAGAGAAGATAACGAAGCCTAGCCACGAAAAGGCACAAGAAGCACAAAAGGGGTATTGCCTCATATTAGTTTCGTGTTGTCTTCGGCTGATTAAGAACGACCCACGAAATCACACGAACTCGGCATGAAGAAAGTTTCGTGTGGATTCGTGGATCGTCTTACTTGGTTTGCGCGGATCTCAACATAAGGTCCCCACAATTGAATTACGTCTTCAGACCGAAATTCCTTCTGTGCCTCTTGTGCTTTTTTGTGGCTGATGCTTTCGACCGCCGAAGAAAACGATTGCCACCGGAATCAACAACACGAGATTCCTGAGCGCTGTCTTAAATCCCAACTGACTGCCGATGATGTTTCCAAAACAGCCGCATTCCAGCGGCTCGCCGTGCAAAACGTAAACATAATAAAGAGCAAAGGCGCTGAATCCGATCAGTAGCAAGGCGGACAAGACCGCTCCTACGCGAATGGTGCGAGGTACGATCAAAAGAACCGCAGCCACTACTTCTGCTGCTATCACCGCGACGGTGACCGGCCATTGCCAACGTTCGTAGTTGATATTGGAAGAGCTGAGGAGTTCGGCTACGTTACCGACAAACTTTTGCAGTATCCAAAGCTTGGCGCCGGCGGTGAAGAGGAAGAGAGCGGCAAGCCCGAAGCGGCAAACCGCAATTACGTAGCGGATGATGCCGCGCCCGTTCATAATTTAGGCAACTTGCTTAATTTCCTTGCCAATTTCGTACAAAAACTCAGGAGCGAAGTCTGCGCCATTGGGCCATTCGACGGTTCCGGTCTCATGGTTGAGATAAGCTTGACTAAAGAATTCGGCTTGCTTCAAAGGTTCAAATACTTCGCCGTGAAGTTCGCTGCTTAGGTCGACTCGCTTTACGACTTCGTCGCTAAACTCCAGAAGCAACTCAAACGGTTTCGCTTCGCTCACTCTGGTTATGTGTAAGAACATGGTCATTAGCCTAATGGGCTGATCTGTTGTAACGGTCTATGACTTCTCGCGGAAAACCAATTATTCAACAGCTCCTCTTGATGTTGTTCCGACCACTCCAACACTAATCTCAACTCTCTTCGGGAACGACGCCAGATTCGATCTCAACGGTCACTTCCTGATCCTGGTATCGAGCGTGAAAGTGAGGCGGTAAGTGATCATTATAGTTCATAAAGATCACGATTCCGAAGAAACGGCTTATGATCGGCATAAGATCCTACGCCGCCAACGCCACAACTTTCTCGGCCGCGTCTTTCATCCCCTTGGCAACCGTGAAATTCAGTCCTGATTCGCGAATGACGCGCTGGCCTTCCTCGACATTTGTTCCTTCCAGGCGCACCACGACTGGAACACTTATGCCAAGATTGTTGGCCGCGCCCACCACGCCGCGCGCGACCATGTCGCAACGAACGATGCCGCCGAAGATGTTGATGAGCACCGCGCGCACCGCCTGGTCCGCCAGCAGAATCCGAAACGCAGCCTCAACTCGTTCCTGCGAAGCGCCGCCGCCTACGTCAAGAAAGTTTGCCGGCTCGCCGCCAGCCAGCTTGATGATGTCCATCGTTGCCATCGCCAACCCCGCGCCGTTGACCATGCAGGCGATGTTGCCGTCGAGCTTGATGTAATTCAGATCGAATTTCGAGGCTTCGATCTCCAACGGCTCCTCTTCATTCAGGTCGCGCAGCTCTTTGAAATCCGGATGACGAAACAGCGCGTTGTCGTCGAAAGTGATCTTGGCATCCAGCGCAATCAATCGATTGTCCTTCGTCAACAGGAAGGGATTGATTTCAACTAACGTCGCATCCATCGATTCGTAAGCCGCATAAAGCGATTGCATGAATTTGGCTGCCTGTGAAATCAATTCGCCCGGCAAGCCGAGTGCGAACGCGAGCTTACGGGCCTGAAAGGGACGAAAGCCAACCGCCGGATCGATCGTCTCTTTAAAGATTTGTTCGGGCGTTTTGGCCGCGACTTCCTCGATATCCATACCGCCGGCGGCCGAGGCCATGAATACCGGCCGGCCACTCGCGCGATCGAGTACGATGCCCAGATAAAATTCTTTATCGATTGGCAGTCCCTCTTCGACCAGCAGCACGCGCACTTCCCTGCCCTCAGGGCCGGTTTGATGCGTGATCAATTTCATTCCAAGTATCTGGGCGGCAAGGTCGCGCGCTTCTTCGGCAGTCTTGGCCAGCTTCACGCCGCCGCCCTTGCCACGCCCGCCCGCGTGGATTTGAGCTTTGACTACGACTGGTTGAACTGCCAGTTCTTTCGCAGCCTGAAATGCTTCTTCGGCGGTATGCGCGACGATGCCGCGCGGCACCGGTACACTGAATTTTTTCAGTAACTCTTTTGCTTGATACTCGTGTATCTTCATCGCATTATCTGGGAGCGCGGTAGTCGCTTGCGCAACACCGGGCGCTCATGACGATCAGTCAGGTCGATTTAGTTAGAAAGCTCCATGAGTTTACCCACGCGCTAAGCGGGTCGCAACTACGCGAGCTCTACATTTCAAAAACATGAGTTCCTCGCGATTCATAATTGATCGACGATCATTTCTGGCAACCGCGACGCCTTTTGCGTTTTCGCTGCCAGCTCTGGCGCGCGCGCAGGGTCTGCTGGAGCGCGGACGTTTCGATGATGAACAGCTGCCGCTCGCGCGTGAGCAACTGCTTAGTCAATTGAATGCGGAGAGAACAAGTGCCGGACTGAACCAGTTGAAGCTGGACGATCTCGCTTGCGCCGTCGCCAACCAGCATGCCCGCGACATGGCGACGGGTGGGTTTCTCAGTCATTGGGGCAGCGATGGCCGCAAACCCTATCATCGTTACAGTTTTGCGGGAGGCACGGCGGCGATCCAGGAAAATTGCTCCGCCGCCGAAGATATTGAATCAATTTCGCCGTTGCGCGTGCTCAACGATTTGCACGATATGCATAAATCGATGCTGGACGAGACGCCGCCACACGACGGCCATCGCAAGACGATCCTTTTTCCATTTCATACCCACGTCGGTTTCGGCATCGCGCTAAATAGTCGGAGTCTGAGGCTGGATGAGCTTTACCTTTCGCGATATGTGGAACTCGATCCGATTGTTACAGAAGCTAGGCCAGGATCAACCATCGTTCTGTCAGGCCGCTTACTGAATACAAGTCACTTTCTAACTGAGATTGCTGTGTTTTATGAGCCGTTGCCGAAAGCCCCCGATATTTTTTGGTTGCGCGTGCCGCGGTCCGTTTCTTATCCTGACGATGTCGTGCGATTACGTCCGCACGCGCCGGACGGTACGACGTACACAGATGGCAGCCGCGGCGAATTCGAATGGCGAAACGGCCGATTTCGCACGCACGTGAAGCTGTACAAAACTGAGCCGGGCATTTATACGATCGTCTGTATGGTTCGTCGCGTGCCCACCGACAAAGGTTTTCCGGGTGCCGAAGTATGCGTCGTCAGCAAATAACGCGAACTTACTCACCATGAAATCGAGTCTCCTCTTCGGTATCGCCATAATCTTTTTCTGCGCGCCAAGTCATTTCGCGCAGCAGCAAACGTCGCACGTCACGCTCGCGAATGACGTGCGAAAAGAATTTCTTCACGCATGGAACGGCTACAAGCAGTACGCGTGGGGACACGACGATCTGAAGCCACTCACGAAGAGTTATCACGATTGGTACGCCGAGCCGCTGCTGATGACGCCGGTGGACGCGCTCGACACGATGACTCTGATGGGCTTGAAAGGCGAAGCAACAAGCACGCGTAAGTATATCGCCACGCATCTTTCGTTCGACAAAGACATCGACGTCCAGAATTTCGAGATCACAATCCGGCTGCTCGGAGGTTTGCTCTCAAATTATGAAATGACCGGTGACAGGCGACTGTTGCATCTCGCCGAAGACCTGGGCAATCGATTGTTACCGGTTTTCAATTCGCCAACCGGCTTGCCTTATCGTTATGTGAATCTGAAGACCGGGGCCGTGCGCGGCAACGTGACGAATCCGGCCGAAGCTGGAACGCTGTTGATCGAGTTCGGCACGCTGGCGCGACTTACTCACCGGCAGATCTTCTATGACAAAGCGAAGCGTGCATTGGTGGAGATATACAATCGGCGCTCACCCATCGGTTTGGTCGGAACCTGGATCAATGTAGAGACCGGCGCATGGACCGACACCGACAGTCACATCAGCGGCGCGATTGATAGTTACTACGAATATCTCTTGAAGTGCGCGATTCTGTTTGACGATCAGGATTGCCGGCGGATGTGGACTCAAAGCGCAATTGCAATCGATAAATATCTGGCCGCCGATTTAACGGTCCAAGCCGAGAATAGCCGGCCGAAAAAGGTTCTCTGGTATGGTCACGCCGACATGAATACTGGCCTACGTACGTCGAATACTTACGGAGCCCTGGATGCGTTTTATCCGGCGGTGCTTGCCTTGTGGGACAACGTTCCCCGCGCCAAACGCCTGCAAGAATCTTCTTTCAAGATGTGGACGCTGAACGGCATCGAGCCTGAGGAATATGATTGGGCAACTGGAAAAGTCACTTCGCCCGGTTACCCCCTGCGCCCCGAAATTATTGAGTCAACTTACTACCTCTATCATTTCACGGGTGATGAAAAATATCTGAAGATGGGCGAGACGATGTGGCGCGATTTCGTCAAATACTGTCGCACCGATACGGGCTATGCGGCACTCAAGAGCGTCGTGACCAAAGAGAAAAATGATTCAATGCAAAGCTTTCTGTTCGCTGAGACTTTCAAGTATTTCTATTTGCTGTTCGCGCCGAGAAGTACGCTTAACTTTGATAAAGTAGTCTTCAACACCGAAGCGCACCCAATGCGCAGAAAATAATCGCATGGCGCCCGGCAACGACAGTCTCAAAAAACTTATCGCGCTTCTTCAGTTGGCGTACTCCGGCGAGTTGGCCGCCGCATACGCCTATCGCGGACATTGGCAATCAGTGACGAACCAGGATGAACGCGTTTCGATTCGCGGCATCGAAGACGATGAGTGGCGTCACCGCAAGCTCGTGGGCGAAATGCTTGCGAAGCTTGGCGCCGGACCCAAAAAGATCCGCGAAGTCCGCGCCACGATCATTGGCCGCACCCTCGGACTCTTATGTCACGTAAGCGGGTGGCTGGCGCCGATGTACGGCGCGGGTAAACTCGAAAGCCGCAACGTGAAGGAGTACGAAACTGCCGCGCGTTACGCGCGTGACTGCGGTTGCGTTAACTTAATCGATTGCTTGCTCGAGATGGCCGAAGTTGAATGGGACCATGAATTGTATTTTCGATCTCGTGTCATCAGTCACCGGCTCGGCCGCAGGCTTTCCTTGTGGCCACAGCCACCGCCAAGGGAAACCATTCGATCGTCTTATGAAAGTGAAAAGTGCGAACCCCTTCAATCGGAATCTTCACGAGTGCTCGAAGAGACAACGCCCGTGGGGTAATCAAAAGTTCTGATGGGCCCGGAAATGTTCAGATTGAGATTATCCGCAGCGGTGCTGTTGCTTTGCTGCGCATCGCTGACGCCGTCTGTTTTTGGGCAGCAGCCGCAACGCAGATCGAAAGAAGAGTTGATCGTCGCAGCGCGCGAGATAATGACGGCGACTCGGTATTGCGCACTGATCACCACGGACAGACGCGGGCGCGCAAACGCTCGGACCATGGATGCATTTTCGCCTGACGAGAACCTGGTGGTCTGGTTCGGGACGAATCCGCTGAGCCGCAAAGTCTCTGAGATCCGCCGCAACCCGCACGTAACTCTCTACTATTTCGATCGCGAGAACCAGGCTTACGTCACGATCCAGGGAATCGCGCGCCTGGTGAATGATCCAAACGAGAAGGCTCGACGTTGGAAAGATGATTGGAAGGTCTTCTATCCCGATCGTGATAAGAGCTACCTGTTGATTGAAGTGCGGCCATTAAGGCTTGAGGTGGTGAATACCAAAACGGGCATCATTGGCACGTCCCGCGATTGGGCGCCACCGTCCGTTAATTTTCGGCGACGGAGTCGGCATCGGGAGCGGTAGCGAGGGTTGAGTCGAAACGGTGCGGTTGAGTGATGGCTCTGCCACTCCGATGCGCGGCAAGTCTTTGACTAAGTTCGATTCTCCAACGCGAAGCGAGGCTCCCCCGCCATGGCTTTGCCACTCCGATGCGCGGCAAGTCTTTGACTTGCCGGCACCGACTGCCTTTGTTCCAGGGTCTCTGACCCGCGGTCATAGACCGCCAGCTTAGGTAGGCTTTCTCGGCAAGTCAGAGACTTGCCGCGCATCAGCATGGCAGAGCCATAACCCACAAGGCCTCCGGGGCTTCCGCCAACCTGACTCTGTTAACACTTGATCAGGCCCGAGCGTCTTTGGTTTAACACGACTAAATTGATTCGCGTTATCCGCTGCTGACGATTCTCGGCAGCAGCGCTACGAAAAGCACTCTCTCCAGAAAAATCAGAAGGCAGACCGCGGGCGACAAGCCGTCGCTATCATGGCACTGCTTTCGAATGGGGGAGCGCTTATGAAGCATCGAAACCCGACTCTTTTTCTCCTTGTCACCCTTCTCGCCCTCATCTTTCCGATTTTGCTTTTCACTTCGGATCGATCTGTTACTTCGCAGACACGAGAGCGAAGAGTGAGCTCGCAAGATGAGTCAAAATCAAACAACGACAATAATGCAGGCAAGATGCCTGCGCTCCCAACCAATGAAAAGGATGCCGGCAAGACGCCCGCGGTCCCCGCAATGGCGGAAGTTCTAAAGGTAGACGTTGATCTGGTGACCGTTGACGCGCTGGTCCTGCAAAAGAACACCGCGCGCATTGTCGGCGGTTTGAAGAAAGATGATTTTCTGCTTTACGAAGATGGAGCGAAGCAGGAGATCACGCATTTCAGTCAGGACAGCTTGCCTCTTTCAGTTCTGCTGCTGATTGATCGAGGTGGCTGCCTCGATCCGTTTGGCGACAAGGTGCATCACGCGGCGGTGGAAGCTGTCTCTCGATTGAAACCAGTCGATGAAGTCGCGGTAATGACCTATCACGACACGACGCGATTGCTTCAGGGATTCACGTCCAATCGAATGCTGATTGAAAACGCGCTCAATCGTATTCCGCCGCATGACGAAGAAGCTGACCACTGTCTGAATAAATTATTTGCCGATGCCGCCGATTACATGATCCGCGCCGGCAATCCCGTCGGTCGCCGGGTCATCGTCGTTATCACCGGCGTAACGCGCAACTTTGATTGCCTCGATGGTCCATCCGGAAAGTCGGCGGCCCAGGCGATTTATGAATCGGGTAGCGTCGTGTGCGGCATCATTCCAAAAGAGATGGGCCAGGGGCTGGAAAATGGAGTCATGGTTTGGGCCACGCGCATGGGCAAGCTGGGCGGCGCGCCCTATCTCGACATCGAGAACCTGGCGAACGAGACGGGCGGCGAACTGCTCTCTGATAAACCGGAGAATCTTAATGCGACGTTTCAGACGCTGATGGACCACCTGCGCAGCCGGTACAATCTGGCTTTCGTTTCGACCAACAAAAAGCGCGATGGCACTACGCGCAAGCTGAAAATCGACGTGCAATCTCCAGCAGCAAAATCGGAGGGCAAACTGGTGGTGAAGGCAAGAAGAAGTTATGTGGCGCCGAGATAGTATCGCTGAGAGACAGCCGCGCTGCTATACTCTCAACCCACTTCCGCGACCAGCTCCTTAAGGCCCTGCTTATTAAGAGAAGAGACTAATACCATGAAATCTTTGAAGACTCTCAACGGCGCGATTCTCCTGATGTTACTGACAGCTTTACCGGCCATCGCGCAAAACGCCCAGGTCACGCTCGGGAAACGCGCCAGTCGTATTCCTAAACCCTGCGAGCTATTAGTTCCGGCTTCAATTGAGGGCACCGTCGACATCCCCGCGTTGGTGAAGGAAGCGTACTGCAAAGGCGCCGGCGACATGATGACCGAATACAGCTATACAATGAATTCCGTGACCCGCTCAAAGGACAAGAAAGGCCAGACCAGGGAAGAATCAACCACCTACGAAGTTTTCATTCCTACTTTGAAGAGCGGGACCCAGGGCAAGGGGATACTGGTGGTTACGGCTCGCAACGGTGTTCCCGTCCCCGCAGACGAACTGGAGAAAGCGCGCGCCCAGGCGGGCGAACGCCTGGAAAAAGCTGAAGAGAAGAACGCCCGCGAGACCGGAACCCCGCCTGAGGGAGATCCCAATGTGAAAGGAATGCTGCCGCTCGGTATGTATACCCACAGTACCAACAATCGCTCGAGTATCGGCAGCAAGGGAAGCGCGGCTCTGGCAATTCACACTTTTCTCAAAACGTGTGTGCTGACGCTGAAGCGCCGGGAACAGCATGACGGGCGGGAAACGCTGGTGTTCACTTTTACGCCGCGTCCCGATTCTCAGTTCAGCGACAACGAGAAATACATCGCGCAACTCACCGGCGAGATTTGGATCGATGCCCAGGACCGCATCGTGAGTCGCCTCGCAGGCTGGCCCTCTCTCAGTGCAGACAGCAGCAACTCTTCGAATCCTTCTATAACGCCAGTCGAAAGACCGCCAGCGGTTTACGTAGAGATGATGCACTTGCCCGAAGGCGTCTGGTTACCGCAGGTGATACGCATCAACGGCGCTGATTACCAGAAACTTTTCGATGGCATCACTAAAGATACAACTTCAACTTTCAGCAAATACATCCGCTTCTCGACTGAGATAAGAGATGTGAAGGTCAATCCGTCGGACAACCACTGAGAACAGACGGCAACTCTCCGCAAGTCGTTCGCTAGCGCTTGCTCCCGAAAAACATCGGCCTTAATATCGAAACATGTCTGCTGTCTTGTTCGATACGAACGCACTCATTGAACTCTGCCGGCAGAATGACGTCGCAAAGCTTGAGCTGTTTGGTTCGTCTGCCCGCGGCGAAGCTCACGAGGACAGCGATATCGATTTACTTGTTGAGTTTTCAAAACGCAAGAGCCTCCTCGCATTGGTGTCATTGGAACGGAAGATGTCCGCCGTTCTAGGCCGAAAAGTTGATTTGTTAACCGAAGCGGCAATAAGTCCTTACTTGCGGAACAAGATCAATCAAGACCGACGAGTAATCTATGAAAGATGAGTCTTTCTACCTACGGCACATTCTGGACGCCATAGAAAAAGCCGAGGAGTACCTTCGGGATCTAGACGAAGTCAGTTTTATCCGAAACACGTTAGTGCAGGACGGCGTTATTCGGCAGATCGAAATCATCGGAGAAGCTACGAAGCGATTGTCCGCTGATCTTCGCCGTCGCTATCCGCATATTCCGTGGGACGACATCGCCGGAATGCGCGATAAACTCATTCACGATTATTTTGGAGTGGACATTGAGAAGGTGTGGCTGACGGCTAAGGATGACTTGCCGAGTCTAAAGATTGAGATTGAAAAACTCCTAGCAGACCTACCTAGCAACATGTAACGATCCTCTTAAATCTGCACAATAAGATCAGATGTCGAAATCAGGCAGGACAATGTACGCTTGGACGAACCAGACGAAGTGTCTTTAACAGAACTTCGAAAGATGAACTTGGGCCAACTCAAACCAGGTGAAGTCTTGTCCATATTCGAATCTGATTTTCCAGAAGCTGCAATCTGGCGCGAAGGTGACTCGCTAATCGTTGAAATAACTGAACACATTTATACGAAGTATTGGTGGCACAAATACCATGCACTGGTGTTTGCGGAAGCAATGAAGCGAGCCACCAAGCGTCTAATCTTGGAAGGCAATCCGTTTTCCGTTGCCGAGATAGAAAACGCCGATGAACCTCACATTTTTATTAGATGGACTCTGAAACTTGCAAAGAGCTCCACTTCTACCAACGTCATAGCATGCACTAAAGAAGCTTATGAGCTAGTGTGGCAGCGCGCCAATGACATTCTGGAGGATTCCGATTCGGTACTCGTGCTCGGAAAGGATACCGGAGACAGCCTTAAGCGTCTTAAACGAATCAAATCTGAACTGGAGAGTCTTGGATACTATGTTTATCTTGTGAAGGAACAGCCGGATAAATTAGGTGAGAGCGTGATTCAAAAAGTTCTTCGCTATGCCCTTTCGTCGAAGTTCATTTTCATTGAGAACTCCGAACCATCCGGTCACCTTTATGAGATTCCTCACGTAACAAAAATGGCTGAGTGTGTGACAGCATTGCTACAAGAAAGAGGGAAAGGCGCCACTTGGATGTTTGAAGATGCATACGCCAAGTCGCGAAATTGGAAGAAGTTCATTTACGATTCGAAAGCGTTAATATCTGCAGTGCGGGATGCTACTAAGTGGGCGGAGGATTTCAGGAAAGAGTTTATTGCCGAGCAAAAGAGGGTGCTTCCGTGGATGTGAAGCTGGAATACTAGACTGGCGCGCGCCATTGACTCTCAAACACTTTTCCCGTACAAAGCCGGTGCTCGACGGCTTTGCCATCACCAATTAAGTTCAGAATGATTCCCCAGGGAGATAACTATGCCCAGACACAAGCATCGTATCAGTCAACAGCTTAATCATCGTCGACTCTCTATCTATTCAATACTTGCGATCGCGCTTATCAGCACGCTTTCAGTTTTCGGATGCGGCAAGATGGGCGGCGGTAACAGCATCCACGTCAAATCCGCTACGACGGGCGATAAAGATCTCCCTGTTAAGTCCAGCTACGCCTTTGCGGTCACCAAGACCTTCACCGATGTCACCGGCAAGATGACGACAGCATCTGCGCACAATGTCTACGCGGCTAATTACGATCTGGACGCGAATAACTTCGCGATGTCTATGGATAAGCCGCTGACCTCGGACGATCAAGTGCGAGTGGTTTTCAGTTTGATTGGCGACGAAGGCACCAACGATAAGTCGCCGCCAAAGGCGGGGACTTACTCAGCTAAAGCAGACAAGTACATGAAAGTTGAGAGCGTGGGCCTCGTCGCGCGCAAGGGTGGCGCTGACGTCAAGTCCTGGTTGGATCGAAGCATGTTGACCGGCGAAGTGAAGGTGAGTTCCGCGTCCGCGGACGAAATCAGCGGCGACGTCGATCTGACCAGCGGCGACACGTCGATCAAGGGATCGTTCACGGCGAAAGTGCTGAAACGAAAGTAACGCTCTCTACGTTTCCCTCACCCGACGAAGATCATCCTGTGTAGAGTCGGCACTTGTGCCAAGCAGAGGCCGGACAAGTCCGGCCTCTAAACGATCAGCGACTAAACGGTCAAACAGCTCTCCTTCACAGCTATCTATCTCTCGGGCGGTTTCTTTCTTTCACCTCCTTTTTGTTCCGGCGGTTTAGACTGCGTTGGCGGTCCTTGCTGCTTCGGTTGCTGTTGAGGCCGCGCCTGCGGAGGCCGCACCGTTTGCATCCTCGGTTGGGCCTGTGGTTTTGGCTGGGCCGGTTGCGCCGGACGCACTACTTGCGGAGCCGCACGCGGCACCGACTGTACGCGGTTTGGTTGCGGCTGAGCCTGCGGTGGGCGCACCTCACGACGTTGTGGCGCCGTCGATCTCAGCACCTGCTGCTGTTGCGAGTGACGCACTGGCGCCTGCAGTATTTGAGTTTGCCGGCGCTGCTCGCGCTGAGATTGGACCTGCTGTTGCGCGGCGGCGCGCTGTTGCTGCTGTGACTGAATTGTTTGTTGTCGGGCAGCTTCCCTTTGCGCCTGCTGTTGCTGACGCATCATTTGTCGCTCGTCCTGCGGACGGGTCGGTTGGCCCACCCGTTGGCCCTCTGCCTGGACGGTAGCGCCTTGGGCGGTGCGCTGGTCCAATTGCTGTCGGCGCAACTCCTGCATTTGTTGTCGCGCGTTTCGATCGCCACGCGCGGCCTGTCTCGCCAGGTCAGCCATCTGTCGCTCGCGCGCTTGCTCTGCTGCAAGGTTTTGCGGCTGGGCTGTTTGGGCGGCTGCGCGCTGATCCGAGATCTGAAGCGTCTGTTTCTTCGCTCGGTCATTCAATGGCTCGACTCGTAATGAACGTGCAAGATCACGTCTGAACGGCGGCGCCACCGGCGAGGTGCTGGCAACGACCGGCGTGTTCGCGATGCGCTGCTCTATGTCTCGAGGCACATCGAAACGTCCCCGTGCTTGCCGCGTCTGAAATGCCGCCGCGCGCAATTGATCGACGGCCAGAGGATCAAGCACCGGTCGCATACGTCCGATCGTCTGCGGATCGACTCGCGTGACGATGGTCGGATCGATGACGCGCCCGAATTGATTTGACGCGACTACGATAACGGCTCCGGGCGCGTTGACATTTACGAATCGATCGACAACCACGCTCGACCGAGAGCCATAAACCGGCTGCCAATTCGAATCGTAATATCTGGCAACGTAAGGATCGCTGGGACCCAAAGCCACCCAGCCAACGCTTGATTGACCGAGCGGAATGAAGGCGACCAGCGCCGGCGAATATGACGGATAAGTACTGACCCCTTGCGGGACCCAGACCCATTCGTTCGAAGCATAGGCCCAACGGCCGTAGTGATAAGGCGCATAACCCCAGGGCTCATTCGATACCCAGGTCAAGCCATACGGATAATCCATTGTCCACGAACCGGATTCGTACGGCACCCAGCCGTTACTCACGCGTGGATGCCAGCAGTAACCGTAGTCGCTCACATACTGCCAATCACCATAATCGTCCAGGTCGTCGATGCCGGGAACGTATTCACTTACATAGTTGTAACTAGCGGATTGGCGCGCCGCGTCGTAGTAATTAGGATCGTCGAGATAAGTATTGTAACTGCGATAACGGCCATCGTAAGTTTTTGGATATCGAGAGCGATAGTAATTGTCGATTAGATAGCCGGCCTGGTCGGGTTCGACGCGCGACATTACCGCAGGGGCGTTGCCCTGACAGGGAACTGCCAGGTATTCGCCCTTTTGAATGCGACCCGCACCTCCATGGCCCACCACCTGGGCCTGGCCGTTGAAAGTCGTAGCTACAGCATTGCCGTTGTCGTTGATCGCGATCTGATAAAGGCCGGGCTGTTCGAAATCGACCGCGCCGCAAGGCGTAGCTACTTCGAACAGATTGCCTGAGGCGACTGATCCGACATCAAATAGCGCCGAACCCTCTCGCAAAGCCACCTGAGTCCGTTGTTCAGAAAGATCCAACACGTCGAGCGAAGTGTTCGCATCGACTGTAGCCAGATTGCGTCCGGTAAAGCCGATCTGAGTTCTGGAATTCTGTTTTGTGTAAATGCGATCGCCGACGCTCACCGGCGTGTTCGCGGTCGCGGTGGTCCATTGCGAATTCCCGGTGCTATCGGTGCTTTGATTGATGCCCACTTCTCCCTCAACGCGTTCAATGCGTGCCGCGTTTGGTAGCGGGCTGGCCTCTGCCCGCCGCTCATATTTCATCCACAGTACCCCCGCAATGCTTGCGACCACTGCGAATGCCAGCACGACCAGCGCACCGTACGGCCAGAACCTTACTCTGTTCATAACGCCTCCTCTTATCAATAATCAGCTGGAGATTTCTTGGAGAGAGATATCGAGTACAACGCAAATACGAGGCTGCGCGTGACCCTGTCAACGAATTGCTAGCGAATCGACATACGAATACCGAACAATCGCAGCAAAGCGCGTGGCACCGGCCTCCCGGCCGTGAAATCACTCGCAGGATGCGCGTCCACATCATCTTGTTTGGGTTGCGGTCCCTTCGTGTACAATGTTGCCAATGAATGAAGAGCGTTGGCCGACAGCAGGCGAAGAGATTGCCAACAGTTTGAGTCACGGCGCGGGCCTGGTATTTGCCATCGCCGGCACTCCGTTTCTAATCATTGCGGCGATCCGATACGGCAGTGCATGGAATACGATCGGTGTGAGCGTGTTTGCCGCATCGATGATCTCCCTCTATCTAGCCTCGACCCTCTATCATGCGCTGACGCACGACCGGGCCAAGCGGTTTTTTCGCATATTGGATCATAGCGCGATCTTTATTCTGATTGCGGGTACTTACACGCCCTTCACGCTTGGTGTATTGCGCGGACCGTGGGGCTGGATCCTGTTCGGGCTCGTCTGGGGTTTGGCGTTAATCGGACTGATGAAGAAAGCGATTTTCGGAGCGCGATACGTTTGGTTTTCGGTGGTTCTCTATTTGGTGATGGGCTGGCTGGTCGTGATTGCCGCCCCCCAGGTTTTGCAACGCGTCCCATTGACTGGACTGGCATGGCTGCTCGCGGGCGGCGTAGCTTACACTGCCGGCGTTGCCTTCTTTGCCGCACATCGAATTCGCTACGCACATTTCGCCTGGCACCTGTTCGTCATCGCCGGAACCGTCTGCCATTTCTTCGCGGTGCTTTGGTACTCAGCCTAGGGTTGCAGGATCGGGGGCACTAGCCCCCGAGAACAGCAACGCGCTGCCGGAAGGATAGCTATGAAGCGAACAATTGTGCCCTTTGTCCTGCTGGTAATCTTTAGCGGCTGCTCGGTATCCAGTCCGACCTCGACGGTCCGGAAATACATATCGAGCGCTGAGAAGGGTGACGTCAATACGATGGTAAGTCTCTATTCAAGCAAAGCAATCCAAAAGACAGGCACAGAGAAACTTCGCTCGAGCGATCAGCTGTTCTCTGATCTCGTGAAGAAGACGATCGCGCGGGGCGAGATTCTGCAGATGACCGACGTCAAAGAAACCATTACGGGCGACACGGCTCGTGTCTCCTTTGTCTATCAGGACCCGAAAAATGTGAATTCACTCGGAATGGGATTCAATCTTTCGAAAGAAAAGGGCGCGTGGAAAATTGATGAGATCGGAAACCGAACCCCGGCAGACTCTGAAAAACAACTCCCTTAGGAAGACAGGTTTAGCAACGCAACAGTAAGACCATCTCCTCCCGCGATCCCGGGCCTGGCGATTCTGGAATTAAAGTCTCGCGAGTGCTAAACTGCCCCCGCATCACAGTTGTCATGATGAGAAAGTCTTTACATTTTCGCCCCGCCGAATCCCGCGCGAACCTTTTCGCGGATTAGTTTCCCTTCATCGAATACGCTTCGGACTTTACGCACTCTTTTCCAGAGTGTCGTCGATTTGCTTTCCGGAAAGGAGCAACAAGATGATGGCGACTGCAACTGCACTAAGAAGACCTGAAATCAAAACCGAACTGCCCGGCCCAAAGGCCCGCGCAATCATAGAGGCCGATGCGCAATTTGTGAATCCTGCTTATCCGCGACCCGACTTCAAACTGGTTGCCGAACGTGGACAGGGCGTGTGGGTCGAAGACGTCGACGGAAATATGTTTCTCGACTGTAACGCCGGCGTGGCCGTATGTTCGACCGGTCATTGTCATCCCGAAGTCGTTCGTGCCATTCAGGATCAGGCTGCGCAACTGATTCACATCTGCGGCACTGACTATTACTACGCGTCGATGCCGGCGCTCGCGAAGAAGCTCGATGAGATCGTGCCGCTGCAAAGACCGACGCGCACACACTTCGCTAACAGCGGCACCGAGGCCGTCGAAACTGCTTTGAAGCTGGCGATGCACGCTACCGGTCGCGAGAAATTCATTTCTTTCTTTGGCAGTTTCCACGGACGCACGCTGGGATCGCTGTCACTCACTTCATCCAGAGTCGCGCAACGTTTGGGTTTCAAGCGGCAGGTGCTCGACGTGGTCCATATGCCGTATCCGAACGAGTATCGCAATCCGTTCAGCGCCGACGATTGCGGCGAAGGTGGCGTTGTTCAGGGAGCGGTCAATTGGATCGAGAATCGCCTTTTCAAAACCACGACACCGGCCGAAGAAGTTGCGGCGATCGTCGTCGAGCCGGTGCAGGGCGAAGGCGGCTATGTGCCCTCGCCCGCGGGCTTTATGCAAGAGCTGCGGCGAATCTGCGATGAGCACGGCATCCTTCTGATCGTCGATGAAGTACAAAGCGGGATGGGCCGCACCGGAAAAATGTTTGCGCTCGACCACTATGGCGTGAAGGCGGACATCGTCTGCATCGCGAAAGGGATTGCGTCGGGCTTGCCACTGGGTGTGTGCGTCGCGCGCGCGGACTTGATGGATTGGAAACCCGGCGCCCACGCGTCGACGTTTGGCGGAAATCCGGTCGCCATCGCGGCCGCTTTGAAAACAATTGAATTGCTGCAGCGAGAGCTCGTCGCGAACAGCGCGGAAGTGGGCGCTTACCTCAAGCGCGGCCTGGAAGAGCTGCAGAACAAGTACGATTGTATCGGCGACGTGCGCGGCATGGGAATGATGATTGGCGTTGAGTTCGTAAAGGACCGCACTTCAAAGATACCCGATCCCGATCTCCGCGATCGGGTTGAAATGGAAACATTCAATCGTGGAGTAATTCTGCTCGGCTGTGGACCGAACTCGATTCGCTGGTCACCGCCGTTGATTTTGACTAAAGATAATGTCGATGTCGCACTCGAAATTTTTGATGAGGCGATCGCGGCGTCGATCTAGATTTGGAGTGCGGTGGCAAGCGAAGCGCGACACCGCTTTGGATTCATTTCGTCACGCATAAGAAAAGCGCCGTCGCCGCTTCGCTCTGCCGGCGCACTCCAAAAAGGAGCAACCAATGTTCGAAGGCACAGTGATTTCAATCAACATATCTCCGCGCGCCGAAGCACCCATGGAATCTGTCGAAGCGGCGCGTGCCATTCCCGGCAAGGGACTGGAAGGCGACCGTTACTTTTTCAAGCAGGGGACCTTCTACAAGCCGCAGCCTGATCGCGAACTGACCCTGGTTGAAGCCGAAGCCATCGAAGCATTTCGCGAAGATTTCAAACTTGACTTTGATCTTTCAGCGACCCGCCGCAACGTCGTCACACGCGGCGTGCCTTTGAATCATTTGGTTGGAAAAGAGTTTTGGATCGGAGACGTGAAAGCGCGCGGCCTGCGTCTATGCGAGCCCTGTTCGCATTTGCAAAAGCTGTCTCATCCAAAAGTCTTGCCAGGACTGGTTCATCGCGGCGGCTTACGCGCGCAGATCCTGACTGAAGGAATGATTCGCGTTGGGATGACAGTGAAAGAGAGTTAGCGACCGACTGCTCGCCGATTCGATCACGTCAGCCGAGCCGGACACATCAAGGCGCCGGTTTCGAGCCGATAACAATCGTTTCGATGCTGCCACCACCCCCGTAGTAGCCATCAACAGCCAGCGATCGCCGCGAGTTAAAATTCAGCAGCATACGCGAATCATTTTTAGTAAATTCACCTTTTGCCTCTAAACCACCGTTCGGAACGCTCACCAGTGTCCAGGCGCTCATCTTCCTGATAGTTATCGCTCCGCCGCTTCCTATTTGTCCGGTCACCGAGTCAAGAAGCAAATGCTCATTTGTTTCGCCGGTGTTCTTAAGAAAGAAGCTGAAGGTCGCCAGGTTTCGCTCCCTTAATACATCCACTTTACCTTCCAGGCCATACTGTTCGATCCTCTCCACCAAGCCCCCGGAATTAGTGAAGTTCCCGGTGGTAACATGGTAAGACTGCTTCACGAAATTCGAGTTGTCGGGATAAGCGACTGCGACCGGTGAGGTGCCTAGCGCGGGGACGGAAACTAGTTCGAAAGGAAATGTGATCATCTGTGTCACCATCGCGGACTTACCAGGTTTGTTCTCGGTCACCAAAATGCCTCCACCCTCCCTGGTAATCTCAACGCTATAGCCTCCGGTATTCCTCTCTCCGAGAAAGGCCGCCACGGCGATGCTGGATTCAAAGAATTCCTCGTCGAGCTTTGGCAATTGTGGCTCGGCTTTCTTCAGTTCGGCATATGTTTGAGCATCGCGTATGACGGCAACAAAAGGATGTTGGATTCTCGACTGAATTCCCTGAGCCAGGATCTCTAAATCGGTCGCCGTTTGAGCTTGAGCTGTTTGCGGCATGGCCGCACTTGATTTTGATTTAACGCTCTGCATGCGAGGTCCGTTCACAAATACGCAGCAAGTGAACAGAACTGTAGCAAGAGATTTGAGGCTGAACATCTTGAGACCTCCGGTCTTAGCATGAATTCAGAAGTATCGGCCGGCAAAGCTGATCCTCGCTACAACCGATAACGCACGCGCTTTCGCAACTCTTCATCTTCCACGTCGAGGTTTTGCAGGCGCAGCATCACGTCAGCATTCAGATCCCAACCTGCGCGCTCTCCCGCTTGCAACTTCACTGTTCCCGCGGCTGCAATCATGGCCGCGTTGTCGGTTGACAGGTGTGGCGAAGGAAAATAAGCGGGCACGCCCAACTCTTGTGCGGCTACGCGCGACGCTTCACGCAAAGCTCCATTGCAGGCAACACCGCCGGCAACGATCAAAGTCTTGGGATGATACTCTCGCGCGACGCGTTGCATTGTGCTGACTAATGATCTCACCACCGTGCTTTGAAAACTTGCCGCGAGGTCTTTGATCCCCTTCGAAGGCTCTTCGCCATTCTGCATCGGTTGCAAGCCGGACTCGCGCACGTGCCTGGTGACCGCAGTCTTCAATCCGCTAAAGCTAAAATCCGGCCGATTGTCACCCATGCGCGGCAAAGCAAATTTGACCGCCTTCGGATTCCCTTCCCGCGCCAGTCGTTCGATGATTGGCCCGCCGGGGTAGCCGAGCCCGAGCAGCTTCGCGACTTTATCGAAAGCTTCGCCCGCCGCATCGTCGCGCGTCCGGCCCACGACTTTGTATTTACCAGGTTCCGGCACGAAGAAAAGGTTCGTGTGCCCGCCTGAGACAATCAAGGCGACGGCCGGATGTTCGACCGGCGGATTCTCAAAACAGACTGAGTAGATGTGGCCTTCGATATGATTGACGCCAACCAAAGGTTTGTTCAAAGCAAAGGCCATTGCTTTCGCATACGAAACACCAACGAGCAGCGACCCAACCAACCCCGGCCCAACGGTTACGGCGATTCCATCGACGTCATCTTGAGTTACGTTTGCGCGAACCAATGCTTCTTCGACGATGGGAACAATCTTGTCGAGGTGTTCGCGTGAGGCGAGTTCCGGCACAACCCCCCCAAAGCGCTCGTGCGTTTTGATCTGCGAAGCGATAACAGACGAAACCATCTCGCGGCCATCGCGCACGATCGCCGCCGCGGTTTCATCGCATGAACTTTCGATTCCAAGTACCAGCATGATGCGTTAGATGATTTTACGCGGAGTCATGAGGTCGGTACCACCTGCGTCAGCAGGTGGGATTAAACTTCAAGCCTAAAATTAAGATCAGGAACCCACCCGCTCACGCGGGTGGTACTGACTTCATTGCGCGCCGATCCGATAAAAACTCAGAGACGAATCGCCCTGCTTAACGACACGATAACGTTTTATTTTACCGGCGTTGTCTCTCAGCTCTTTCTTGCTGTCGTGTTCGACAATCAACACGCCGGCCTCTGCCAATAATTCCGCCGCCTGTTGGCCAATGTAATCCAACACAACATCATAATCGGCCGCATAAGGCGGATCGAAGAAAATAATGTCGAACGGCCGCGATCGGGGCAGTAGCCCGACCGTTAGGGATGGCTCATTTAGATTCCACTCGCCTCCTCGCAAAAACTCGAAAGCCTCTGCCTTCACAATTTCAATCTTGTTTTCATCGACTCCCAGCGGTCCCAGATTCGCCTCAATCAACGCGCACATCTTGCCCGACTGATCTACGAACGTAATCTGCGCCGCGCCGCGCGAGAGGGCTTCAATTCCCACCGCGCCGGTTCCCGCGCACAAGTCGAGAAAGCGCGCGCCGGCAATCCGCGGAGCAAGAATATTGAATAGCGTCTCGCGCAGACGATCAGAGGTAGGCCGCGTCTGCAGCGTCGGCGGGCTCTTCAGTTTTCGTCCGCGAAATTTGCCGGCAATGATGCGCATTGGCTTTATCGTACCGCAAGCTGTAAGAGCACCCCACCGGCTGCCGCGGTGAGGACCCGCGCTTGCGTGCAAACTAACAGTTTGCGTTACAAAGAATGAAAGAAACTCCGCGACCACGCTTTGCAATAATTCTACAGCTGCTTTTGAAAAACAAGCGTTATAATCCGCCTCATGAAAAAACTGATCCCTCTTTTTTTCGCCTGCTGTCTTAGCGTCAACGCAATCGCCCAGGGCAACCAGCCCACCATCGATTACAGCGCACCTGCGAATGCGCCGTTCACTGCGGAGGAAGTAACCATTCCTGCCAAAGGACCTGCCAAAGGATACACGTTGGCAGGCACGCTCCTGCTGCCAAAAAATGCGAAGCGGCCCCTTCCCGTCGTCCTTACGATCACCGGATCGGGACAGCAGACGCGCGACGAGCCAGTTCCCTTTCCGAGTCTGGAAAAGTATCGACCCATGCGCCAAATCGCCGAAGCGCTCGCGAGTCGCGGAATTGCCGTTTTGCGTGTTGACGATCGTGGTGTGGGTGGATCGGGAGGACGCGACACGCTCATGACCGCGACGAGTTCCAGCTTCGCTGATGACACGCGTGCAGAGGTTGCTTACCTGCGCACACGTTCTGAGATCGATCCGAAAAGAATCGCATTGATCGGTCATAGTGAAGGCGGAATGATTGCGCCGATGGTCGCGGCGAGCGACCCGCAAATCGCTGCGATCGTTTCCATGGCCGGCGACGGCAAACGTGGCGATCTGATTAGCATGGATCAGATAAAGGACGCTTTGGACCACGCGCCGGGCGTGACCCCGGAAATAAGAGCGCAGCAGATCGCCTTCGAACAGGAGGCCATTAACGCCGTCCAATCCGGCGCCGACCTTTCGAAGTTTCCGGCGCAGGTGCGCCTGCCCTGGCTTAAAGAGTTTTGGACTTACGATCCGCAGGCGACGATTCGCAAGGTGCACCAGCCAATCTTGCTTTTGCAGGGATCAGTCGATCGCCAGATCACTCCAGAGCAAGCAACAATGCTCGAGCAGGCCGCGCGTGAAGGTGGGAATAAGGACGTGACCAAACAGATCTTTCCCAACCTCAATCACCTTTTCCTGCCGGCGAAAACGGGAACGGTCGAGGAATACAGCTCGCTCACGACGAGCGCCATCGGCGATGATGTACTGAAAGTCATGGGAGATTGGTTGGTAATCAAACTGAAAGTGAAACGATAGTGTTTCGGTGCCGAGTTTCCCAGAGAGGCGGACAGGAGAACCCTCATGTCAACGCAATACAAGGTAATCAGCGATTGTTTCTGCTTCACCTCAGCGCATAAGGCAAGGAAGATTGAGAATCATCTCAACAGTCTGACTGCCCAGGGATGGGAGTTTGTCGCGCTTGATCCAGTGACGGTGATGGGATGTGATGTTGGGTTCTATCTGGTTCTGAAGCGAGTGCCGGCGTCCAGTGCGCCGACCGAGTCGTAGACATTGGGTCCCCCCAGTTGAATCCTTGATCCGCTCGCTACCGCTCACGGCTTGTAACGTTTTCGCGTCCAACGCGCGTAGGAATGTCCGCGCTCCAATGGTTCAGCACACGACCCGGTCGCTACCGCTCCCGGTTCTGACTCCTCACCCAACAGCCGCCAGCTTCATTCGCGCATCGTTCTGCACGCGTTCGATCATCGCGGCAGTTTCTGAAGATTTATTTGCCTGGTTGAAATAGAAGTCGGCTTCTTTGCGTGCGGCTTGCAGAATCTCCAGATCGCGAACCAGATTCGCGACGCGAAATTCAGGCAGGCCCGCCTGGCGCGTGCCCATGATTTCGCCGGGGCCGCGAATCTCTAAATCTTTTTCGGCGATCTTAAATCCGTCGTTCGTCTCTTCCATGATGCCAAGTCGTTCCCGCGCGACTTCAGTTTGTTTGTCGGCAGCCAACAGGACGCAGTAACTCTGTTGGGCGCCGCGCCCGACGCGCCCGCGTAACTGATGAAGCTGTGAAAGACCAAAGCGCTCGGCGTGCTCGATCACCATGACGGAAGCGTTAGGCACGTCGACGCCGACTTCGATCACGGTTGTCGACACCAGGATCTGAATCTCACCCTTCACGAAACGGCGCATCACTTCTTCCTTCTCTTCCGGCTTCATCCGTCCGTGCAGAAGCCCGACCGAGAATTCTGGGAAGACTTTGTCGCGCAGATATTCGTAGCGGCGTGTGGCATCGCGGAGATCCATCTTCTCTGATTCTTCGACCAGCGGATAGACCACATAGACCTGGCGACCCGCGCGCATTTCTCGCGCCAGCAATTGCTTCACTTCTTTACGATCGGTCGCATTGTCGGCAAAAACTTTTGTCACAATCGGCGTGCGGCCCGGCGGCATCTCGTCAATGATCGAGACGTCGAGGTCGCCATATACCGTCATTGCCAATGAACGCGGAATCGGCGTAGCAGTCATCACCAGCACGTCGGGATTCATTCCTCGCGCACGCAGTTCCGCGCGCTGCATCACCCCGAAGCGATGCTGCTCATCAATCACGACCAGGCCCAGTTGCTTGAACGCGACGCCTTCCTGAATCAGCGCGTGGGTGCCGACGACGGCGTGGATCTCACCGGCAGCGATCGCTGCGCGCAGGCGTTTCTTGTCAGGCGATTTAAGTGAACCGGTCAGCAGTTCGACGCGATAAGGACTCGCAGCAAGAATGCGTTTGATGTTACTGGCGTGTTGCTCCGCGAGGATTTCGGTCGGCACCATCAACGCGGTTTGATGGTCATTCTCCATTGCGGCCAGCATCGCAATCACTGCCACGATTGTCTTGCCGCTGCCGACGTCACCCTGCAACAGACGATTCATGGGCGCGTCGGATTTCATGTCGCGAAAGATTTCTTTGACGACGCGACGCTGCGCTTCCGTCAATTTGAAAGGCAGAACAGACTTGATCCTTTTCTTTATGGCATCGTCAATCTTGAGTGCGGCGCCTTTGCTCTCCCTGATTCGTTTGCCACGTTTCACTGACAGGCCCAGGGCCAACCAAAACAGTTCCTCAAATATCAAACGCCGATGCGCGGGACTACTCGCGTTATGATACTCATCCAGCGGCGCGTCTGCGGCCGGGAAGTGGATATAACGGAGCGCATCAGCGCGCGCGATCAGCTTCTGCCGCGCACGCAGGTCTGCAGGCAGAGTCTCGTCGATGGCTGCATCAGAGATGAGGCCGAGAGATTGATGAACAATCTCGCGTAGGCGTTTGGTGCGAAAGTCTCCCAGTTTTCGATAGATCGGAACGCGCCGTCCGACATGGATCGCGGCCAGCGTAGGATCAGTTTCAGCTTCATTCTCTTCATCATCAAGAGCGACTAGTTCGAGTTCATCCGGCTTATTCAGCTTGAGCGAGTAAGTGCCGCGCTGTGCATCCGTCTCCCAGGTTCCAAAAGCAACGAATCGCGTCCCCGGGACCAATCGCTTCGCATAATAAGTAATGATTTCCTGCGCGCGTGCTCCCGAAATGAACCACCACACAACGACGGGACGTCCGGTGCGTTGCTGATCGATCGCGCTAATCTCGAATTTGAATAGACGTTGTCTGAAAGAACGGCGATTGCGCACTTGATACCCGCCCGAGATGCGCACAGTCAAATCAAGCGAGGCTTCGAGTCCATGATAGAGATGTCTAATCTCGACCATGCTCGATCGATCTTCGTATCGTGCCGGAAGGTAATTGAGCAGGTCCTCAACGCAGACGCCGGTGATATCTTTTCCGAGCGATACCTGGGCCAATGCGAGGCCGAGTTTCCGAGCGCTCTGCGGACCAAACCTTGGAATACGACTGTCAGGGAGAGCGAGAATTGGAGTATTAAGAGAGAGAGGTGCTCGGTTAGACATCGGCCGGATCATAGCACAGAGGGCTAGTCCATTTTTTTGCAAACAGAGGCTTAAGGAACATCGAATGAACGGTTGTCGTTTTAGATTTTTTCAGGTGCGGGTGAGGTCAGTACCGGGAGCGGTAGCGACCGGGTAGCCGCACTCTAAGGGATCGAGATTGCCATGATGATTACCCGGTCGCTACCGCTCCCGGTACTGACTTCATGACGGTCGTTTCACAAATTGCTAATCACTATGAAGCGTTGGGAATCACTGGTCGATCAAAAGATTCGCGAAGCGATAGAGCAGGGCGAGTTCGACGACTTAGCCGGCGCCGGCCGGCCAATCGATCTCAGCGAGAATCCTTATGAAGATCCGGACTGGCGCACCGCGCACCGGATGTTGCGCAACGCGGGATTCGCGCCCGCATGGATCGAAGAACGCAAGGACATTGATACGGAACTGGAAGCTGCGCGAATCGGACTCGCACGAAGCTGGGGAATTCTATTGAATGCGCGAGACACCCAACATCATCAACCCGCGCAGGCGCGATGGGAAGGAGCCTTACAGAATTTTCGTGCCAAAGTTGCCGAGCTTAACCGGCGTATCGACGGGTGGAATCTGAAGGCACCCGCCGGATTTCAGCGAAAGCGGATCGACATTGAGCGAGAGATCGATCGAATTAAGAATTAGCCAGCCACGCTCGCAGCGGGAGCACAGACCTCATCAAAAGCGCGTTTTAGTTCGGAGGCGATTTGCTCTGGTCCTCTCCCTTCGATCTGATACCGCTCCATCATGTAAACCAATTCGCCGTCCCTCAATATCCCGATGGAGGGCGATGATGGACGATAACCGGTGAAGTAGCCGCGCGCCCGTTCGGTCGCTTCGATATCACCGCCGGCGAACACAGTCGCAACTCGGTCAGGTCGGATTTCATTTTGCAGTGCCTGGGCTATCCCAGGGCGTGCTTTGCCCGCGGCGCAACCGCAAACCGAATTGACGACGATCATTAACGTGCCGCGTGTATTCTTCACGGCGTCGTCGACCGCTTCGGCGGTTCGCAGTTCTTCGACACCAATACGGGTCAAGTCTTCACGCATCGGACGAATCATGATTTCAGGATATGGCATCTTTTCACCTCTTTTTATTTCTTATCTCTGGCATTCTATCACGTTCAATGCGGATGACCGGTCGGCAGGGTGATGCGTCGCGGCTCATCACCGTCACCATTAAGCGAAATTCGACAAACGTTCTGCGGCAGTGGATACCGACCAAGCCTCTCTGCCCACTCGATAATTACAACCGCTTTCTCGTCCGTAAGTATCTCATCCAGGTCGACGGCGTGGGCTGCGGTTGCTCCTTCGTCGAGTCGGTAAAGATCAATGTGATACAAAAGCAATCGCCCATGATGCGGATTGACGAGCGTAAATGATGGACTCGTGACGTCCTCTTGATCGATTCCCAGAGCAGAGGCGATTCCCTTTGCCAGCATCGTTTTGCCGGCACCCAATGGTCCATCAAGCAAAATGATTTCGCCGCCCCTGAGGTCGCGCCCCAGACGTTCGCCAAGACCGAAGGTCTCGATTTCATTGTTAGAAATAACCTCGCGCGTTTGAATGGTGCCTGGGTCACTCATGGCTTGGGGTGCGATTCAGTATTAGCGAAAGCGAACGAAGCAAAGAAGCGATCAACGTTATCACCATCGGCTTTTCCGCTTAAGACGGCGACCGCAACCTGGTAAACGCGATTGCCGGAAAGATAAACGCGGCTTTTGAAAGACGCTTGTTCACTCTCTCCGGTGAACTCGAGCCCTGGACGACCATCAAGGTTTATCTGCTTACTCGCGAGCAGTGTTGCATTCAACCCTTTCAGAAACTTGTCGCGATTCGTAGTGAGTTCAGCGTCAGCGGACAGTTTAATGCTCGGCGCGTACTCGCCGTAACCCGCTAGATAAATGATCTTGTCCGTGGTTATGGAAAATAAGTGTGAAGTGAAGTCATCACCAGGCTTGATTTCTTCTTCAGGCTTCGCCGGCATAAGAACTGAAAACCCGGCGCCTATGGGCGAGAATTTTATCCACTCTGCATTTTGAAATGCACCGACCGCGAGAGCGCAAGCAAGAACAAAGACTATTGCCGAGTTAATTCGCTTCAACATCTCGTCTCGATCAGCTCACCAATCAAGCGTTTGAGCAGGCGGCGTTTCCCCCGTGGGATCGAGCAACTGAAAGGCCTTGCTCAAGTGTTCCCGTATATCGGAAGCAACCATCGCGCGCATTCCGAGTTCTTGCGCCGCTAGATCTCCAGCCAGACCGCTCACATAAACAGCAGCGACGACGGTCGGAAACGCGTCCGGTTCTGTCAAAGTTCCGCGCGCCTGCGCGAGAAATCCGGTAATCACTCCCGTGAGCGTATCGCCTGAACCTGCCGTTCCAAGTCCCGCGTTGCCAGTCGAGTTAATCGCCACGCGGCCATCAGGTGCGGCGATAATTGTCCGCGAGCCCTTCAGAACTAGAATAACTTGGTAAGCAGTCGCAAAGTCGCGTGCGCGTGCGACTCGATCGCGCAAAGCGGATTTATCTGACGTTCCCAACAGTCGCAGCATCTCTCCAGGATGAGGCGTAAGCACGATCGGATTACGCGGCGAACGGCTCAAGTTTGAGGGCCACGGAGCCAGACAGTTCAACCCGTCCGCATCGATGACAACAGGCGTCTTTCGTTTTTCTACGACGCCGCGCACGAAACCTCGCGTCCGCTCGTCCTCAGATGATAAGCCGGGTCCAATGGCAACCACCTCAACCTTTTCCGCAAACCTCAAAACATAGTCGAGAGCCTCATCGCTCGCGGCGCCACGATCAGTTTCAGCCAGGGCCGTGGTCATCACCTCGGGCATCACTTGCGCCGCAACGATCGGCTGCGCTGAAAGGGGTGTAGCCACCGTGACGAGTCCGGCCCCGGCTTGCATCGCAGCATTGCCGCAGAGTGCCGCGGCTCCCGTGAAGCCGCGCGATCCCGCGATGATCAATGCATGGCCGTGCGTCTTTTTGTAAGAGCCTGGCGTGTATCGCGTCCGGATCAACCAGCGACGCGCATCGTCGGCTTCTGTGAGAAACACCTGCGACTGCGAGCCAGCGATCAATTCCGGGGGCGAGCCGATGTTGGCGACGATCAGTTTGCCGTTGTAGTCCGAAGCTGGAGGCAAGACGTTTGCTCGCTTCGGTGCCGTCATGGTTACGGTTGTATCAGCGTTAACGGCTTCGCCGATCAGATCCTCGCAATCCGCATTTAGGCCTGACGGGATGTCTATCGAAACGATTGGGGCGTAAGGATGTGGGGGTATGTCGCGCATTTCGCGAAGTCGATTCACGTATCGAACAGCTTCACGATGAACACCTTCGAGGGGACGGCTCAGTCCAGTTCCGAATAGCGCATCAACAGTAACCTCGTGCGGAACGGCCAGTACGCTCGCCAGCAGTTGTTCCCAGCCTTTTTCTGAGTCGCATTCAAATAGATTGACGACGCCCGACTCAGCTATCGCTGTCGCTTTGCCCTCGCGCACGGCCTGCTCATCCTTCCAAACGCGCAGCCGATTGAAGTTCTCTCGGGCATCACCTTTCGTGTCATCAATCGTTCCGATGAGCACGACGTCAACGCGAGCGCCAGCAATTGCCAGTAGCCGCGCAGCCGCAGCGCCATCGCCGCCGTTGTTACCTTTGCCGCACAGCACCAGCAACGACCTACCCGCAACATCGCCCTTACACGAATTCGTGACGCACCGCGTGGTCGCGATCGCCGCATTCTCCATTAGCACCAGTGACGGGATCACGTATCGCTCGGTGGTCAAACGATCGATTTCGCGCATTTGCGCGGAAGAGATGACTGCCTGCACGAGGTGATGATAAGGAGAACGTTATGGGAGGGTCAATCGCGGTTGGACAAGGAGTGGCTCAAAACTCACAAGCTGCGAAAACAAAAACTGCGGCCGCGGGGATTTTTCCCCGCCGCCGCCGCTGCTCCAACCGATCCGTCTTTTCGGGATAGTTATCTAAACAACCAATGAATCGACTCCTCCAAAATCTATTTTGCCACGTCCTCGGATGACCAGATCTTCACTTTAGAGTCCTCGCCGAACCTGCTGTCATTCTGATTGACCGACCTCTCAGACTGACTTCGCTGACAATGCCGGCCGTTCATGTTTCACAAAAAAACGCCCAAAAATACGTATTTGAGCTTTGGCACAACCCTTGTAACTCAGGCCGCGGCGACAACTCTATTGTCACCAACGTTGAAAGCGAATCTCGGGAGTTGGGGCATGAACAAAGTCAAAACAATTCGAACGAAGACAGGCTGGCGGTGGCTGACCGCACTCAGTCTGTCGCTCTCCTTGTTGACCGGCATTGTCGTATCTGAAGGGGCCAGGGCCCAAAGCAATGACCGTCAACGCCGCTCGAATAACGATTCGCTCTCGAAGTACGCAACTGACTTGACCGCCGCGGCTGAACAAGGCCGATTCAATTCCATTGACGAAAGAGCCAAAGACACCGAGCACGCCATCGAAATTCTGGCCAGCCAGCATAAAAACAATCCCGTCGTGATCAGTGACTCACAGGCGATTCGTGACACGGTTGTCATTGGCGTCGCACTGAGAATCGCGCACGGCGACGTTCCTGAGGAATTAATGGGGACGCGCTTATACAAGCTAAACCTTGAAGCATTGTTTCATGATGCAAAGACTGCTGACGAACTGACAACCAGAGTCTCAGCAATCTTAGCCGGCGTCACAGAGACTGATTCGAAAGCAATCCTAATAATCGATCCTATCCAGTCTCTCGTTGGACCGAAAAGCGCGTTCGACGGAGCGGTTTCCAACTTGTTTCGCGACGCAATTCAGAATAGCCAGGTGCAGTGCTTTGGCGCTTCGACTGAGGCTGCTTTCGAACAGAACGTCGCGAGTGACGAATCACTTGCTCCGTTCTTCTCCACCATCGAAACCAACGAAGTCAAGACCGCAACCAGTGAGACCGACGACAGCACAACGCAGAGTGTCAGCCGCGAAGAGTTCGCCGGCGACAATGTCTCGCCCGACCTGCGCGAGATGCTTGCCAGCGGTAATGCGCCGGCACGCGTCAAAGCCATTTTGCAAGTCAATGATCCGAACAGCGCTGCGCTTCGCCAGCAGCTATCTCAGTATGGCGTGAACATCGAAGCGCAACTTCCCCGGTTCGGCGCGCTCGCGGTGGACATGCCATCGAAGGCGATCGAGAAACTCTCCGGCAGCGGCAGTACTAATTATCTATCGCTTGATCGTTCTGTCGGTGGACTTGGACACGTGGAAGAAACTACTGGCGACGAAGTGATGTTGTCGCAGTCCGGAAACGC
>Ga0193730_1000059_pt1 | contig 39946 bp, 38 predicted proteins | sample U1a1metaG_FD_144919 | JGI IMG/M metagenome (GOLD analysis project Ga0193730, IMG submission 144919) | Soil microbial communities from a riparian zone of the East river system, Colorado, United States - U1a1 | ecosystem: Environmental > Terrestrial > Soil > Riparian zone | place: USA: East River...
CAGCTTGCGCTACTAAGGCAAAACTCCCGCCGGCACCTTCCACGGATGCAATTCGATTCTGAGTCTGTCGATCTTAATCATCGGATCGGATGCCGAAAGATCCTGCGCTTCTTTCAAAGAGCTGACCCGAAAGACGAAGACACCGCGCAACTCGCCATCATCACCGAATGGCCCAGCCATGACCATTTTCTTTAAGTCAGCCAGGCGGACGATGTTCGCGATGTGCGCTTTCTGTAGCTCCTGAACCTGCGGGTCCTTATCGTCGCCGTCCTTTCGATTCGGTCCTTTCTTCAAAAACCCGAAATAGAAAGTGTCCAGCTTCAGCGGCATATTGGGCTTTTTGAAGATATCCTCTGACCACCAGGGATGAATCTCAGGCGTCATCAAACCGGCTTTGACGGCCGGATCAGCGTCGAGCCAGCCTCTCGCTTCGTCCGCCGACGCGGCTCGCATGATGAAGATGCCGACCAGATTGGTATCGTCGCCGAAAGGTCCGGCGATGGCGAGCTTTCCGGATTCATACAGTGAGAGCACGTTTGCCAGATGTTGTTGAAGGATGGGTCCGCGCCCTTCAGCCGGAGTCGTCTCCCATTTCGGTCCTCTCGCGAAAATTGCGATTTGGAAGTGGGCCAGCTTGTGCCCTTCGTCCTGTCGGGCAAACGCGAACGAAGACAACATCAGCGCCAACAGAACTGCGATTGAGGAAATTCTAACCTTCATCGTTTTACTTTCACCTGGGTCTGTTGCGTCCGTGGCTGAAACGTTCTCCCCAGCCAACAAGTTCGCCTGACGACGTTAAGAATTGTTAATTGTGGCACGGGCGTCCCGCCCGTGAACCACGCGCAAGATGCGCGTGCCATATCAAGACTGAACCTAATTGATCGTTGCGGTCTTCACGCAGGTAATTGGCGGCAGACCTTCGCGGATCATGGTCCAAGAGTCGCCAGCATTTGCAGACCCGAACAACTTGCCGTTGCGCGTGCCGAAGTAAAGTCCGGTTGGATCATTCGCATCGGCTTTCATGTTGTCGCGCAGGATCGTTTCAAGAGCGTCCGCTTGCGGTAAACCACTGGTCAACGGCTCCCACGAATTTCCACCATCGCGGGTGCGATAGACACGCAACTTCGCTTAGGGCGTGCAACGAAACTCGTCTGACTCAATTGGAATTATGAAAACCGTATCGGCGTTGTTCGGATCGATCTCCATCGCAAAACCAAAATCGGATGGCAAGCCTTTGCCGATGTCCTGCCACGAATCTCCGGCATCGTCGCTGCGATAAACGCCCCAGTGATGTTGCAGGAACATGCGATCGGGATTCGACGGATGGCTCACAACTTTATGCACGCACTGTCCCCATTCCGGGTATTGCTCACCGGGCGGCAGGAATCGCGCACAGATCCCTTTGTTTCGCGGCTGCCAATTCTTCCCGCCATCTTCGGTTCGATATACACCGCCGGTTGAGATCGCTATCCACATGCGATCGCTACGGGTCGGATCGGGAAGAATCGTATGAAGGCACAAGCCGCCACCGCCCGGCATCCACTGCGTACGGTGCGGATGATCGAACAAACCACGCTCGAGCGACCATGTCTCGCCGGCGTCTGCTGATTTGAAAAGGGCGGCGGGCTCGACTCCGCAATAAAGCGAGTCCGCATCGTGCGGATCGTTTGCGATTTGCCAAATCTGTTTGAGTGAAACGTCTGAGTCTTCAGGAAACTTGATGTTGTAAGATTCCGGATCACTCCAGGTCTTGCCAAAGTCATTTGATGAGCTGAGAAACGATCCCCAGTAAGAACTGTTGACTGCCGCCCACAATCTGCTGCGCCCATTGCGGCCATCGAAGGCAAAGGCATAGACACTGCGCCCGGGAAAATATGGACCGGCCTCTTCCCAACTTCCGCGATTCGCATCAGAGCGAAACAGAAACGCACCTTTCGTCGTGCCTACAAGCAAGAGATTGTCGCCGGAGTTGACGTCGATTTGATTTGGCTTTGGCATTGGAGAACTCCATTCCTCAAGTCACAGTGAATGTTTGAATTGAAGCGGAGTTGGATTATACAGCGACCCCTGGCGGGTACAAATCGAGCGACACAAACGCGCGGGCGTTTTTAATTCCTTGGTTAAGACGGAAAAGACGATCCACGAAGTCACCCGAAACGCACGAACGAGCCTTGTGTTTCGTGACGCTTCGTGTGGTTTCGTGGATCGTTCGCTGACAGTGGATGGTACTGATTTCATCTCCGCGTTGCTCTCCCGCCCGCTTCATGCTAAAAGATGCCCTCGCAGGCCCATCCATTTTTCTGGAGGACAATCCATGTCGCAACATACCCCGGTGATGAAGTTCGTTCGCCGCTCATCGTTTCTGCTAATCGCACTCTTTGCGGTCGCATTTTTCAGCTTCAAGACGATTCATCAGACGGCTCACGCGCAAACGGCCGGCGGCACACGCCTGTTGCGGACGCCGACGGTGAGCGCAACGCAAATCGGTTTCGCGTATGCGCAAAACATTTGGACGGTCCCGCGCGCGGGTGGCATGGCGCGTCGCATTACGACCTTCCAGGGACAGACCTCAAACCCGCATTTTTCTCCCGACGGAAAATGGATCGCTTTTAGCGGTGAATACGCCGGCAACCTCGACGTTTATGTGGTCGCGGCCGATGGCGGCGAGCCGAAGCGACTGACCTGGCACCCGGGCGCCGACACAGTGCAGGGATGGACGCCGGATGGGCGTTCGATCATGTTTTCATCGACGCGCGCGACGTGGTCGCCCAGTGGTGCGCCGCGTTTCTGGACGGTGCCCGTAGATGGCGGCGTCGAAGAACCAATGGCCTTGCCGCGCGGCTTTCAAGGAAAGATTTCGGCGGACGGATCGCACCTCGCCTATCGCATGAATAATTCCTGGGACGACGAGCGGCGCAACTATCGCGGCGGACAGAATCGCCCGATCTGGATCGTTGATCTAAAGAGCTATGATCTTGTATCACCGCCATGGACCGATTCGAAGGACATCGATCCCGTGTGGTCGGGCGACTCAGTCTTCTTCATTTCTGATCGCGATGGTGTGGAAAATGTTTGGAGCTATGACACGAAGGCGAAGAAGCTGACCGAGGTCACGAAGTTCACTGACTATGACGTGAAGACAATCGATTCCGGCGCCGGCGCGATCGTGTTCGAACAAGCCGGCTACATTCATGAACTGGATCCGAAGACAGGCCGTGAACACGTCGTCAACATTACGGCGACCGGCGATTTTCCCTGGATGATGGCGCGTTGGGAAGACGTTACGAATCGTTTGACCAACATGGAATTGTCACCAACCGGTAAACGGATCGTAGTCGAAGCGCGCGGCGAAATCTTTACAATTCCGGCGGAAAAAGGCGACGTTCGCAATCTAACGAACTCCAGCAGCGCGGCCGATCGCGATCCCTCATGGTCGCCGGACGGAAAATGGATTTCGTACTTCAGCGATCGTTCAGGCGAATATCGTCTCTACATCGAAGCGCAGGATGGCCTGACTCCGCCGCGCGAAATTGCTCTCGATCATCCGACGCATTACTACACGCCTTCATGGTCGCCCGATTCGAAGAAGCTGCTTTTCACCGACACCGGCCTGCACGTTTGGGTGCTGGACGTCGCCAGTGGCAAAGCGAAGATTGTCGGCAACGATCCGTGGATGGTGCCGACGCGCACACTCAATCCCGTCTGGAGTCCTGATTCAAAATGGGTTGCTTATTCAAGCCGCCTGCGATCTTTGTATCACGCGATTTTTGTAAGTAACGCAGAGACTGGGCAGACGACGCAAGTGACTGATGGATTGGCTGATGCGGTCTGGCCCGCGTGGGACGCCGGTGGCAAGTATCTCTGGTTCCTGGCTTCAACTGATTTCGGATTGAAATCGCAGTGGCTCGACATGACTTCTTACGATCATGACGAGAACTTTGGTTTGTATCTCGCCGTCTTAAAGAAAACTGATTCCAGTCCGTTGCTTCCTGAGAGTGATGAAGATCGTGGTGTCGGCACCGGCCGCCGAACTGTTCCCGGTCAATGCGTGGGCGATACGCCTGCGGGCGGAGCAGCCGGCGGTGCTGACACGACGGCGGCTGGCGATCAAACACAAGCGCCGCGTGGTCCAAGACAGCCAGTCAGTGTGCAAATCGACGTCGATGGATTGCGGCAGCGAATCATTTCGGTGCCGGGCATTGCTGAACGTCAGTATTCATCATTGAAGTCCGGAGCTGACGGGATTGTTTATTACCTCGAAGCAGGCCGCGCGCAAGCCGGAGGAGGTGGTGGTGGCGGCGCAGGTGGCGCTGCTAATGATTTGATTCGCTATCGATTGTGCGATAGAAGGGCGGCAAACTTCGTCAATGGCGTAACCGCGTTTGAAGTGAGCGCCGACGGCCGCAAATTGGTCTATCGCGCCGCCGGAGGAGGAGGCGGCGGAGGTCGTGGCGGTGGCGCCGGTGCGGCTGGACCACCCACTCCTGCTCTGTTCATCGTCGATGCCGATCGCAATCCGCCTCAGCCCGGCACGGGACGCGTGAACTTCACGCTGCGCATGTACCTCGATCCCAAAGAAGAGTTCAAACAAATCTTCAATGAAGGGTGGCGCAATCAACGCGATTATCTCTATGTGCCAAATATGCACGGCACGGACTGGAACAAAGACAAGGAGATGTACGGAGCGATGCTGCCGTACGTTATGCATCGAGCCGATCTGAATTATCTGATCGACATGATGGGCGCCGAGATTTCTATCGGCCATTCATACGTTCGCGGTGGCGACATGCCTGACGTGCCGAATTCTCCCGGCGGATTGTTGGGCGCGGACTTTGCAATCGAAAACAGCCGTTACAAAGTCACTCGCATTTATGACAACGAAAATTGGAATCCTGATCTGCGTTCACCGCTGGCAGTTCCCGGCGCGATCGTAAACGTCGGCGATTACATCCTGGCGATCAATGGCGTCGAGTTGAAAGCCCCCGACAACATCTATCGTTTGCTCGACGGCACGGCCAACCGGCAAACATCGCTGACGGTCAACGACAAGCCTTCGATGGATGGCGCGCGTCACGTGGTCGTCGTTCCAGTGGCGACTGAGCAAGCTCTGCGCACGCGCGCGTGGATCGAATCGAATCGTCGCCTGGTTGAGAAACTTTCCGATGGCCAGCTCGCGTATGTTTATCTACCGAACACGGGCCAGCCCGGCTACTCGAGTTTCAATCGTTATTACTTTTCGCAGCAGGACAAGAAAGGCGCGATCATAGATGAGCGATACAACGGCGGAGGCTCAGCGGCTGATTACATCATCGACGTTTTGCAGCGAGACTTTGACGGCTACTTTAATAACGTCGCCGGCGATCGTTATCCGTTCACCAGTCCCGCGGCAGGCATTTGGGGGCCGAAGGTAATGATCATTAATGAGATGGCCGGTTCTGGCGGCGACCTGATGCCCTACATGTTTCACTATCGAAAGATCGGTTTGCTGGTAGGCAAGCGCACGTGGGGCGGACTGGTCCACACCGCCGACACGCCCACCTTTGTTGACGGCGGATCGGCGATCGCGCCGCGCGGCGGTTTCTTTGCGCGCGACAATCGTTGGGCCGTCGAGAATGAAGGCGTCGCGCCCGACGTGGATGTCGAGAATTGGCCGAAGGAAGTCATCGCCGGCCACGATCCGCAACTCGAGCGTGCGGTCCAGGAAGGGATGCGCATGTTGAAAGAACATCCCGTCGATCGAGCGACGAAGGAACCGCCATCGCCGACGTGGGGAGTCAGGCGTAAGCCATAGCTTTGTATTGACTAGAGCCAATTTGCGAATACAATTGCGCGAGTTAATTCTGAGTCTGCACTTGAAAGGGAGTCCCCCCATGTTCGTCAAATTGAAGACTGGATCTCTGCTGCTTCTTCCTTTGCTGGCGGCACTGCTTTTTTGCACTCAGGGAGTTGTCTCTGCGCCGTCCTTGCCGAATCCTGTGCTTCAATTTACGGGAGCAGAAACTGTTAAGCAGGGCGACAAAACTTTCAACCGATACCACTTCGATGTATTCAACAAGGACCAGTTTCCTGACGAGATGTTCGCTCCGGCGCCCACTTTGCCGCCGTGTGGAAAGAACACCAAATCGTCTCGGACCTGGATCGACATCTATGCCTCGAATGGAAAGCGTCTTTACGGCTTTTGCGCGTTAAAGAAGTCGGCAGAGCTAAACCAAATCTACTTCGATCTTGAAGAGGGAGTGGTGCCCCCCAGCTATGTCTATATCGAAATGAATGATCGCCAAACAAATACCAAGTACAAATCTAATCTGGCGGACACGACACAGTGACATCATCAGTATGAGTGAATCAAAACATTCAGTTCGATTTCCCGGCGAAAGCGAGGTTTATCGCGTCGCGCGTAATGAGTTGCTCGAAGCGGAACTCGAACTGCGTCGAAACATCGAGGCCGTCGCGGCCAAGCGAAGGCAACTGCCGCTGGGCGGATTAGTTGAAGAGGACTACATTTTCGATCAACCGAGCGGCGAGGACGTTCGGCTTTCGGAATTATTTGCTGACGGGAAGGATTCGCTGATTATCTACAGCTACATGTACGGGCCACAGATGGCCCAACCGTGCGTGAGCTGTACCTCGATTCTTGATGCGCTCGATGGCGAAGCGCCGCATGTCATGCAGCGCGCGAACTTTTTTGTGGCCGCGAAATCTCCTATCGAACGCATTATGAAGTTCACCGCTGAAAGAGGGTGGCGAAACCTGCAACTGCTTTCTTCTGCCAACACCACCTACAACCGTGACTATCACGCTGAGAATGAAAAAGGCGATCAGCTGCCCGCGCTAAATGTTTTCGTGAAGCGCGACGGCGCGATTCATCACTTTTACAACACGGAACTTTTGTATGCGCCCAGCGAGCCGGGGCAGGACGGTCGTCATGTCGATCAAATTTGGCCTCTCTGGAATTTGTTCGATCTCACGCCGGAGGGGCGCGGCGAAAAGTGGTACCCGCGCCTGAGCTACTGACGACGTGATCCCTGGAATAAGCTTGTCTTTGCTTTCCTCCAGGTATTCCCGTCTCTGCAACCCCCGCAGCGAGATCAACCATCAGAGAAATTTGGGTAATGTCCTGATTTGAAATTCTCTGCGACTCCTCAGCGTTCCGGACTGCGCAGAGAAAAACTAAAACCGGACGCTATTAGGAAGCTGCGACCGTTTGATCGGGAGTGAATTAGTATGAGACCTAAATCCTTCGCTGTAGTTTTCGTTATCCTGGCCATGAATCTTCTTTCTCTCAAGTACCCGACAAAGTCGGCCCATGCCTCAGCCGCGGCGGCGAACCCATTTTTCAGCGAGAGCACGCTGCCCTTTCACGCGCCACCGTTCGACAAGATCAAGGACGACGACTATGCGCCCGCGATCGAAGAAGGGATGAAAAACCAGTTGGCGGAAATTGAGGCCATCGCCAACAATCCGGCAGCGCCGACGTTCGCGAACACGCTCGAAGCAATGGAGCGCTCCGGCGCTTTGTTAACGCGCGTCAGCAAGGTCTTCTTCAATCTCACTACCGCCAACACCAGCGACACACTGCAGAAGATTAAGGCTGACGAAGCCCCGAAGCTGGCCGCTCATTCTGATGCGATCTTCCTCAACGCGAAGTTGTTCGCGCGAGTCAAAGCACTCTACGACAGCCGCGATTCGCTGAAACTCGATCCTGAATCACATTATCTGGTCGAGCGTTACTTCAAGGCGTTCGTACGCGCGGGCGCGTTGCTCTCTGAATCCGACAAAGAAACTCTGCGGGGCCTGAACCAGGAAGAGGCGAAGCTGACTACGAAGTTTGAAGACGACGTGCTTGCGGAAACGAACAACGGGGCGGTCGTTATCGACAACAAAGCCGACCTCGAAGGCTTGAGTGAAAATGATATCGCGGCGGCGGTCGAGCTTGCCAAAGAGCGCAAACTTGACGGCAAGTGGGTCATCGCGCTTCAGAACACGACACAACAACCGGCGATGACATTTCTGAAAAATCGCGCCGTGCGCGAGCGTCTGTTCCAGGCTTCGGTAAGTCGTGGCAACCATGGCGGCGAGAACGATACGAAAGCGATCGTCGCGCGCCTGGCGCAATTGCGCCCGCAGCGCGCAAAGCTTCTGGGGTACCCGGATCACGCGACCTTCACGCTCGACGATCAAATGGCCAAGACACCACAGGCGGCTGAGAAGTTGCTGACCGGAATTGTGCCCGCGGCCACGGCGAGAGCTCGCGACGAGGCGGCGCGCATGCAAAAACTGATTGACGCAGAGAAAGGCGGCTTCACGCTTGGCCCAGCCGACTGGGAGTACTATGCCGAGAAAGTTCGCAAGGCTGAATACGACCTGGATGATTCGCAAATAAAACCGTATTTCGAACTCGAACACGTGCTGCACGACGGTGTCTTCTTTGCGGCGAACAAACTCTACGGAATTACTTTCAAGGAACGAAAAGATTTGCCGGTCTATCAACCGGACGTGCGCGTGTTTGAAGTCTTCGACGCGAACGGAAAGTCCCTGGCGCTCTTTTACGCTGACTACTTTCAGCGGTCGAACAAGGATGGTGGAGCGTGGCAGGACAGCTTCGTCGATCAGAGCAGTCTGCTGGGAGCGCAACCGGTGGTCATCAACGTCACGAACTTTACGAAGCCACCTGCGGGTCAACCGGCGCTGCTGAGCTTCGACGACGTGACGACGATGTTTCATGAGTTCGGTCACGCGCTGCACGCGATGTTTTCAAACATCCGCTATCCGATGCTGGGCAGCGTGTCGCGCGATTTCGTCGAGTTCCCTTCACAGTTCAACGAACATTGGGCGCTTGACCCGGCGGTGTTCGCGAATTATGCGAAGCACTATCAGACCGGCAAACCGATGCCGCAGGCGCTGGTCGAGAAGATTAAGCGCTCGCGCACTTTCAATCAGGGTTACGCCGTGACTGAATACGTGTCCGCGGCGTTACTCGACATGGCCTGGCATTCACTGCCGGCGGATGCGCCGCTGCAGGATGTAAATGCATTCGAGGCGGCGTCGCTCAAACGCTTCCAGGTCGATCTGCCGCAAGTTCCGCCGCGCTATCACACGACTTACTTCTCGCACATTTGGGACGGCGGATATTCGGCGGGGTACTACGCTTATCTTTGGAGCGAGGTGCTGGATGACGACGCGTTTTATTGGTTCAAGGAACATGGTGGATTAACACGAGCGAATGGTCAGCGCTTTCGCGATTTAGTTTTGTCGCGCGGCGGCACGCAAGACGTGGCGACGACGTTTCGCAACTTCCGCGGCCGCGATCCGATTGTTGAGCCGCTGCTGGAAGAACGAGGATTGAAAGGTGGTAAACCTTGATTCTTATTCATACCTCGATCCAGCGAGGTGACTCAAAGGGACGATTCGATAAGCGAGAGGCGGCGTAGACACGCGCAAGATGCGCGTGCCACATTCATGCCGGCCCGCCGCGGTTCTCGTAAGCTTCAATGAACGGCGGGTCACGCCGCTTCAGAGTTTCGTGATCGACTTTGCCGCTCCGGGTCATGAGTACATAGGCCAACTCGATCGGCGTCAGATGCATATAGTCTCTGGCGTTTTCAAACCACAACATGCTTTCGTGCGCAGCTGCCTGGTAATCTTCAATTACCGGTTTCCGTTTTGTTTCGAACTCCCGCAAAGCCTGGGGCACGGTCGCTGTCGTTTCGAAAGATTGAGCAAGAGAAATCGCATCTTCCATCGCCAACTTTGTTCCTGAGCCAATCGAAAAATGAGCTGTGTGCAGCGCGTCGCCCAGCAGCACGACGTTCTCGAACGTCCAATTTGTATTCTTCACGAGCAGAAAGTTAATCCATTTGGAATTGTTTGAGAGCAATTTGTGGCCGTTCAGATCGCGCGCAAAAACATTTCCCAGATAAGTGCGGGTCTCGTCATCGCTCATCGTCTGAAAGGCGGCATTGGCCCACGTCTGGCTGTCGCATTCGACAATGAAAGTGCTGGTCCGCTCGTCAAATTTGTATGAGTGCGCCACAAAAACGCCTGCCGGCGTTTCGCGAAACGTAAGCGTGAGCCCGTGAAACAGTTGATGTGCGCCATACCAGATGTACCGGTTAGGGCGAACGCTCAAATTCGGTTGGAAGTGGTCGGCGAACGCTTGCCGCAGGCTGCTGTTAACTCCATCCGCGCCCACCAGCAAATCACATTCGTGCCTCAGTGAGCTAACGTCCGCAATCTCGTTGCGAAATCTAATCGCAATGCCGAGTTGGTCACATCGTGCTTGCAGAATGTTGAGCAAACGAATCCGCGCAATGCCAGAGAAGCTGTTGCCATGAATGGAAATCTTTTCGTCGCCATGAACTACGTCAACATTGTCCCACGCTTGAAAGTCTCGAGTGATTGCCGCATGGGAAACTTCATCCCCTTCACGCAGGTTAGCGAGCGTCCTGCCGGAAAAAACGACGCCCCAGCCGAACGTATCGTCTGGTCCATTGCGTTCGTGGATCGTAATGTCGTGGTCGGCGTTTGCCTTCTTCATGAGGATGGCGAAATACATTCCGGCCGGCCCGCCGCCAATGATCGTAATCTTCATGAAGAGAGTTGATCGAGTGCCTGACCCAGTCGTTCGACGCCGGTTTCAAATGCCGCCGGCTCAGCACACATGCCGACGCGAAAATGCCGAGGTGATTCAAAGAAGCGGCCCGGCACAATCGCGCTGTCATACTTCTCAGTGAGGAGCGTGTACACATTCTCGACTGTTCCTTTTAGCAGTCGCGGAAACGAGGTAGTCCCGGTACGCGATTGTGGTACCTCCAGATCCTCGCGTGAATCGTAAAAGTTGTTCAGCACGGCGCGATTGGTTTCCAGAATATTTTTCGCGCGTTGAATAAACTGCGGGAGTTTGCTGATCGCCAACACGCTCAATCTTTCAGCCGGATGCGGCGCGAGCGCGCCAAAGATGTCGTGCAGAAGTCTCATGCGTTGCGCGAGTTCAGGCTCCGCCAAAATCCAACCACAGCGCAAGCCACTCAAGCCGTACCCTTTCGTCAGACTGCTGGTGGCGATGAACTGGGGGCCGAGATGAACCGATGAGCGTGGCGCAGCTTCAAACAACGCTTCAAGATAGACTTCATCAACCAGCACGCGCGCGCCGGCCGTTTGCCCGATTTCGCCAATATTACGCAGCGTTTCTTCATCAACCAGCGCACTGCTGGGATTATGCAGATTTGTCAGGACAATTAAACGAGTGCGCGAAGTAACTTTTGATGTTAGATCCTCCAGATCGACGCGGTAATTATTCTCAGACGATCGGGCGAATCGCTTGATGCCAGCGCCGAAGTATTGCGCTAGCGCGAGCAGCGGTTCGTATGTGGGCTGCTCGATCAGGACCTCATCGCCGTGTTCGATCGCCGCCGCCATCGCCAAATGATTCGCCATTGAAGTGCCGCCGGAAATCGTCACGACGCTTTCGCTAGGCACGTCCGCGTGCTTCGCCAGCGCGTCAACCAAAGGGCCATATCCATACGAGTTGTCGCCGTTCAGATCGATGTCGCTAATCGTTGCTTCGAGTTCCGCAAAAGGCAGATTGAGAATGCCGCTTAACGCCAGATCATATTTGACCTTCGCACGCGTCTTGGCCCAATGCATGTATGTGGATTGAGTGTTCATGTTAGCGCCTGTATCCCCGAGCCCAAATAAAATACGCCGGCACGCCCAAGAGCATTATGCCGAAACTGATTCCGCTGTTCAGCGGAAACTTGTAAAGCAGGCTGAATGTTATTACACAACATGCTGCGATAAAGAAAAGCGTAGTGAATGGATGACCGGGAATCTGAAACGATCCGGCGTCAGAGTCGCGCCGCCGCTTTCTGAAAACAAAAACACAAACTGCAGTTAATCCAAAAAAGATCACGTCGACCGATACTACATAATTGAGGATCTGTTCATAGCGGCTGGCAACCAGCGCGATCACAATCGCCAGTCCGCCTTGCAGCGCGATCGCTAACGCGGGTACGCGCGCGCGATTAACTGACGCGAGTTGCTTAAAAAATAATCCATCCTCGGCCATCGCAAAATATACGCGCGGCGCGGTCAGCATGCTCTGACTCAAAAATCCGATCGTCGAAATCGCGATTCCGGCGGCGATGAAGCGCGCTCCTTTACTGCCCAGCGCCAGTCGCATCACCGCGGTTGCCGGCGTCTTTGTTTGCGCCAAAGCATCAGCGCCCAAAACATGCACGCACACATAGTTCACAGAGAGATAAACAACAATCACTCCAATCACGCCGAGCAACAAGCCGCGCGGCAGGTTCTTGCGCGGTTCGCGCACTTCGCCCGCGACAAAGCAGGCTGTTTGCCATCCACCATAAGCGAATTGCGTGGGAATCAGCGCCGCGCCAAAGGCGATTAGTAATTGCCACGTTGTGCCAGTCGAACTAATCGTTGTCGCGGTGGGATTGTGGGCGGGGCTCGCAATCAGCAATCCAAGAATTACGAGCGTGGCGATCGCGATCAGCTTGAGAATCATGAAAACATTTTGGGTGACGCTGCCGGCGCGCACGCCTATGCAATTGATAACTGTGAGCAGAACCAGCGCAGCCGATCCCAGCAGCGCAGCGCTGAACTCACTCGAGGGAGCGCCAATTAATTCGAAAAGATGATTAGCGAAGATGAGGGCGACAGCCGCCATGCCCCCGGTTTGAATTACGAACAGCAGACTCCATCCGTAGAGAAAAGCAACCAGCGGATGCATCGCGTCGCGTAGATAGACATATTGACCACCTGAGGCGGTGACTTGCGAAGAGAGTTCCGCGTAAATGAAAGCGCCGGCCAGCGCAATCAACCCCCCGACAGCCCACGCGCCCAAAATCAGGGATGACGTGTGAACTTGTTGAGCGACGACGTAAGGATTCGTGAAGATGCCGGCGCCGATGATTCCGCCCATCACGATCATCGTCGCGTCGAACAGCCCAAGGCGCCGCGCGAGATCCGAATCAGATGAAGTTGATTTTGCGCTCACTCTTTCAAGAGTTGATTGGCGATGATTAACTTTTGAATTTCTGATGTGCCTTCGTAAATGCGCAGCGCGCGCGCATCGCGATACAGTCTCTCGACGACGCTGCCATGTACCAGGCCTGAGCCGCCGTGAATTTGGACTGCTTGATCGATTATTCGTCCGGCCGCTTCCGTTGCGAAGAGCTTGGCCTCGCTCGCTTCGCGGGTCGACGCCGCGGCGCCTGTGTCTTTCAAGTGGGCCGCGCGATAAACCAGCAGGCGCGCCGCGTCGAGTTCCGTTGCCATGTCAGCCAGTTTTTCCTGAATCAACTGATGCTCCGCCAGCGGTTTACCGAATTGTTGCCGCGTTTTTGCGTGCAGCAAACTTTCATCGAGTGCTCGCCGCGCCATGCCGCACGCTGCTGCGCCGACGCTGGCGCGAAACATGTCGAGCGTTTGCAAACTGAGGCGTAAGCCGTCTCCCTGGTTGCCAATCATGTCTTCTGCCGGGACTTTGCAGCTTTTGAATTCGAGCTCGCCGATCGGATGCGGCGCAATCATCTCCGTCTTCTCCGCGACGCTGAAACCGGGCATCCGCGCGGAAACGATGAAGGCAGAAATTTCTGCGCGACCGTCGGCGCGCGTGCCGGTGCGGGCAAAGACAGTGTAGAAATCGGCGACCCCGGCGTTGGAAATAAATCGTTTGCGGCCATTGATTATGAAGCTATCGTCATCAATGTGCGCGGTAGTCTTCAGCGCCGCGACGTCCGAGCCGGCGTCAGGTTCAGTCAAAGCAAACGCCGCGATTGCTTTTCCCGTGCGCGCGCGAGCGAGCCAAAAATCGCGCACATGTTCGGTCGCCGCCAGGCTGATCGCGTAAGTGCCCAAACCCTGCATGACAAACGCGAGATCCGCCAGCGATGATGAATATGAAAGCGATTCGCGAATGATGCAGAACTCGCGCAAATCGAAAGGTTGACCGGGCGTGGCGACTGCATAGCGCAAGAGATCATTTTCGGCGAGCAGTAGAACATAGCTCCGCAGCGCCTCGTCCACATCGCCTTCATCATCGGCGGCGCGCACTTCGATCTCGCGCTCGACGAACTCAGCCATGCGATCCGCAAGCGAGCGATGCGCGTCAGTAAAGAACGGAGTTGTGCTAAGAAACGTGTCCATTTGGAGTGCGCCGGCAGAGCGAAGCGACGACGGCGCTTTGGATTCAAATTGCTTTACGACTCAGCCAAGACTTCATAGTCATCGAGAACTTTCAGCTTGTCTATCTTGAACCCATACATCGTCTTCACTAGCGCGGGCTTGGTTGTTTTCTCAAACCATCCCGCCGAACACCACGGATATTGATTCGCCACCGCAACCAATCCGTGTTTGACTGGATTCTGATGGACATAATTCAGTCTGGCAAGATAAGAATTCTTATGCGTAAGTCTTGTTTCCCAGAAATTGTGCCAAACTTCACGCCCCGCTGCGTTATCTAGCTTGTTAATCCATTTGGCCATTTTCTCATGAAGTAATCCAAGCATCTGCGCGAGGTTAAGAGCACTTTCATCCGGTGAGTGTCCGACAAAATGATAATGATTAGAAAAGACTGCCCACGCTTCTAATCGCCAGCCAAATTTGTGTGCAACGGACAATAATCCCCGATGCAGGACCTGTAGTCGTTGACGACTTCGAAAGTGATTCTCTTTCTTGTAGGTGCCCGCAGTTACGATGTAGACGCCGCGCGCAGACAACTCGTGGAGCGGGGCATGAGGCCAATAGATTTGTTGCGGTGCGGTCATCTGAATCAGGAATCCAAAGCGCCGTCGCCGCTTTGCTCTGCCGGCGCACTCCAAATTACTTGAACTTCGCCGGCCGCTTTTCAATAAATGCCGCGTGTGCTTCTTTGAAGTCCGGTGTCTGCATGCACAGAGCCTGCGCCACCGCCTCCGCCTCCAGCGCTGATTCGAAGCTCATGTGTAGTTCACGATTCAGCATCTCTTTTGTCTTTGCGATCCCCAGTTCCGGGCCGTTCGCCAGCTTCTCTGCAAACTCTCGCGTCACGCGCTCGAGTTGATCGCGCGGCACCACGCGATTGTACAGGCCAATCCGTTCGGCTTCGTTGGCGTCGACAAAATCGCCGGTCATCAACAGCTCAGTCGCCTTCGCCAGTCCTACCATGCGCGGCAGCAGATACGTCGCGCCCATGTCCGTTCCCGCCAAACCGACCTTCACAAAGATGAATGCGATCTTCGCTTCTTCGGCAGCGATGCGAATGTCTGAAGCCAGCGCGATGCATGCTCCGGCGCCGGCGGTTGTGCCGTTGAGACTCGCGATAATTGGCTTAGGCAGCGCGCGCATGTTGCGAATCAAGTCGCAAGTCAGTCGCGTGAACTCAAGCAGTCCTTCCGCATCGCGCCCTTGCAACTCGCCGATGATGTCGATGACGTCGCCGCCGGAACAGAACGCGCGACCTGCGCCGGTGATAATAACTGCTCGCACATCTTTTTCAGTGCGCAATTGTGCGAAGAAGTCTGTGAGTTCGTGATAGACCTCAAAGGTTATTGCATTCAGACGATCTGGACGGTTCAGCGTGATCGTCCCGATGCCGTTGCGTTGTTCGTAAAGAAAAGATTTTGGGCTCACGTTATACCTTCGCATCCAACAGACGACGGAAAGATAACTCTTGGTCGGTGCTTGTGAATACTCGTTTCGGAATGACGGTCAAGGTCGCAGCACCGTCAGACAATAGATAAAAGCGTTTCATTTCGAACGCTTCCTTATAGACCCGCCATGATACTTTGGCATCAATATCCGCGGTATGGAATTCAATCCCCTCATCGGAAAAACGAAGATGGTATTCGCCTTTGAACCGGGGATCGTCGCGAAACCGTTGGCGGGGAAGAAGAATCGAAGAAGTAACCAGCAATCCGAAAAGAAATGCCCCCGTGGCAATGAACGAAACCGTTAGAGCCACGTCTCCCTTGGAAACGAGGAAATAAATTCCGACCACAACCAAACCAGCAGCCATGATGATGAAGAAGGTCGCCCGCCTCTTCGCGAGAAAGTATTTTCGATACGCGGAGACGTATTCTTCCTCGGAATACCTAAACCGTAGTTCAACAACATCTTGCATACGGCTCATTACGGCAAAACAGCGATTCCTTCAATCTCGATCTTCGCGCGATCTTCCAACAAACCCGCCACTTCAACTAAAACCATCGCGGGAAAATGTTTGCCCATGCGGGCGCGATAACGTGCGCCGATTTCTTTCATGCACGTGCGATATTCGTCTTTGTCTGTGACGTAAATAATCAGTCGCCCGATTTGTTGACTGCTTCCACCTGCTTCGGTCACGACTGTAATCACGTTCGCGAGTGCGCGATCGAATTGCGCGACCATGTCGTCGCTGACGATTTGCTGTTGTTGGTCCCAGCCGATTTGGCCGGCAACGAAAAGCAAGCGGCCACCGGTATCAGCCAGCACGCCGTTCGCATAGCCGCTGGGCGCGCCGAGCGATTCAGGATTGATGAAAGTGAAACTCATGTCTGCTGAACAATCTCGAGTTGATTGCCGCCCGGATCGCGGACATAAAACCGTCGCGTGCCGGGAATTGGACGGGGATCAGGAATTATTTCAACGTTCGAATCGCGAAACTTCTTTTCGGTTTCAGCGAGATCATCAACGGTGAAACAAACGTGGCGCGAACTTATTGATGGTGGTTCGTCATCCACAGAGAGATGCAATTGGTTCTCGCCAATCTGATACCAGGCACCGCTCTGACGCGCAGCTGCCGGTTTGGGGACCTGTTTTAGGCCGAACACGGTGCCATAGAAATTCTTTGCTGCCGCTTCCTGTTCAGCGGGAACGGTTACGTTTACGTGATGAAGCGCAGTGACCATTTGTTTGGAGTCCCGTAGGGACGAAATATTTATAGACTCAAACACGCCATGGATGCCGAGCCCCTTTTAGGGGCGACATGTCGCTCCTAAAGGAGCTAGATGGAGCAAATGGACCTTAAAACTATAAATATTTGGCTCCTTAGGAGCCAGGCATGGGCACGATCGACTGTCGCATGAACCTATTCGCGATTTTGTGCCGCGAAGTCAATTACCTCATCGAGCCGGTTTTCTCTGGCCGTGGCTAGTGACTTCATCATCTTCTCTTCAAGATATTTATTGAATTCTTCCGATTTATTTCTTGGCACGCTCAAGGTTTGCCAATCGCTTGCCCTGAAGTGCTTTGCCACATAAACGATCTGTCCGACGTGATACGCGTAATGAGCAAGCTGTCTATTAATCGCCTGCACGACCGTATGATCCTGTCCGCGGATCGTAACTGTGCGCAGTAAATCGTCAGGCGTTAGTGGCTCGACCGCAGCGAAAACACTCTGCCAGCCCTTGTCCCAATACGCGACCATTTCCGCCTTGGTTGTCTCGGGCAACATTACAAATTCCAGGTCGCGATCGCGTTCGGGCTTCTCACCGTCAGTCGTAAGAAAGTCTGTCCAACGCGAAAGCATGTTGCCGGCCATGTGTTTCATATTAATGGCAATGCTGTTCGATTCATCGTCGAGGGTGCGAAAGAAGTGTTCATCGTCGATTTGCTCGAACGCGCGTTCTGCGAGTTTCTTGTAATCGCGGAAAGTTCGCCGCGCATCCTCAAGATAATGTTCGCCGATTAATTGATCGTTCATCACTGCGCCCGGGTGCGAATTATAACACTCGATCAAAGCATCCACTGCGCGCGATTGGGATAATAAGAGGGCGAGCGATTGGGAAATCGCTGCTTAAATTTCTGATAGCGCTCGTGCCAGTAATCGTACCGCTGATCTGAAGAGCGAAGTCTCTTATGCGGAATCGCGCGCAGGTGATCCTCGATCTTATGCATGTTCCTCGGATTGAATCGCCAGTCGTAGTTGCCTAATTCGTACAGACTGGTAAGGCCGTATCCCTTAATTCGGCCGGTCATGTCGATGTAAGGCTCGAAGTAGCTCCACACAAGTTGGCGCAAGTTACGAAAGACCGGCTTGCGTCCGTGCAAACCAATGTCACGAGAGCGCGCGATCGATCCCCATCGGCCGTTTTTCTGAAATACGAATAGGACATGGTCCAATAAATCAATCGATTCCAAATCCAACAGCAGTGGTGGATAGCCGTGCTGCTCAAGAATGACGGCCGCGGCAACCGCCGCTTCCAGGCAGTGCGCTTCGTTTCTGCTCACGACTTCACGAAACGAACGCATCGTGCCGCCGCCCTTTTCCCAGTTGTAAGGCATCGCGGTCAGCCACGATTGGACCTTAGCAGGAGTATTCAGCCCCTGGATCAGTTTCCATTCTTTCGTGTTGAATGCCGCGCGAGGCGGCGGTCGTTTCATGCCAAAAGGAATAACAGAAGCCAATTGATTTGTCAGGCTCCGTGTGCTCCAGCTTTTCATGCATCGTTGCATGAGGCCCGAAGGGCCTGGCTGTAATAGCCACGACCGTCAGGTCGTGGTTAGTAAGTCGAGTTATGGTGAGGTCCGAAGGGACCGGTATATTAGTCCCATAAATATCTGTCGTCATATTCAACCTCATACCGCTCCAAGAACTCGACAAACTCCTCCTTAAAAGTTCGTTTTGCGTGATGCTGACGCTGATTGCGAAGGTATCTAATCACCTTCGCCTCTTCTGACTTGCTTACGCTGAATGCGCCATAACCTTCCTGCTACGCGAACCCTTTTCGGTTGGGGAATGACTCATGGACCCACCGCGACGAATTGGATTTGACGACATTGACAAAATCTGCGACTGAGATCGTCGAAGGCAATGAAGATATAGAGATGGACATGGTCAAACATGCCGCCGGCGCATATCAATCGGGCATTCTTTTTCTTCATGATGCCTCCGACGATCCCAAATAGATCGTCCTGCCAATCGAATCCCATCCAAGGCTCTCGTCCGGCAGTGCTCCAGATGAAGTGAACGAGCAGGCTTATGTGTTTTCCGGCCATGATTTCGGATGGGACCTTTCAGGCCTGAGCGTCTGTCGAAGATTATAAACGGTCGCGCAATGTAACGTTTCTTGCATCTGTAATCGAATTCGTAGTCTTTCTGTCGGCCCTTCGGGCCTGGTAATTTGATTGACGAATGTTACCGCGACCTGACGGTCGCGGCTATTTCATGGCGGCGCTTCGCGCCTACTGGTGACACCGGTGAACGAACTCCACAGCAACTTGATTCTGTTATCCCTCTGATGTAACACTTAGTTTCAATCAATCATCCTGCGATTCATAAAAACCGAAGATCGGAGCAGATAATGAGTTCTCCTGTACAAAAGACAATCGAACGCGACACCGCCAAGCCCTTGAGCACGAATGTTCATCTGCTCAACTGGGTAGAGAAGATGGCGAATCTCACGAAACCCGCGGCGATTCATTGGGTCGACGGCTCAGTCGAAGAAGATGAAGTGCTGAAGGCCCAGATGGTTGAGAGTGGCACGTTCGTTAAGTTAAACGAAAAACTTTGGCCCGGGTGTTATTACGCGCGTTCGGACGCGAGCGACGTCGCCCGCGTCGAAGACCGCACCTTCATCTGCTCGCTTTCCAAAGACGGCGCCGGCCCCACGAATAACTGGGAAGAGCCCTACCAGATGCGCCGGAAACTGAAAGAGCTATTCGATGGTTCGATGCGTGGCCGCACGATGTATGTGCTGCCGTTCAGCATGGGCCCGGTCGGATCGCCAATGTCGCAAATCGGCGTGCAGCTGACCGATTCGCCTTACGTGGTCGTCAACATGCGAATCATGGCGCGCATCGGCATGCCCGTTTATGCCGAGATCGATAAAGACTACAAACGCGTGGTGCCGTGCATGCATTCGATTGGTGCGCCTCTCACTCATGGAGAGAAGGATGTGCCCTGGCCATGCAATAAAGAAAAATACATCGTGCACTTTCCGGAGATACGCGAGATTTGGTCGTTCGGATCGGGCTATGGCGGCAATGCTTTGCTCGGCAAGAAATGTTTCGCACTGCGCATCGCTTCGAATATTGCGCGCGACGAAGGCTGGATGGCCGAACACATGCTGATCGTCGGCGTCGAAAACCCGCAAGGTGAAAAGACCTACGTCACGGCGGCTTTCCCGAGTGCGTGCGGCAAAACAAATTTCGCGATGCTGATTCCGCCCAAGGGATTCGAAGACTGGAAGGTTTACACGGTTGGTGATGACATCGCGTGGATTAAGCCCGACGCGAACGGACGTTTGCACGCGATCAATCCTGAGGCAGGATTTTTTGGCGTCGCGCCCGGCACTTCAGTGAAAACAAATCCGAATGCAATGGCGACCTTGGCGACTAACTCTATTTTTACAAACGTAGCACTGACGCCTGAAGGCGGCGTGTGGTGGGAAGGCATGACTGACCAGCCGCCCGCTGAATGCACCGATTGGCAAGGCAACAAGTGGACGCCGGAAATTGCTAAAGAGACTGGCGCGAAAGCCGCGCATCCAAACGCTCGCTTTACGGCGCCGGCTTCGCAGTGTCCGACGATCGATCCTGATTGGGAAAATCCGCACGGCGTGCCGATCAGCGCGATTATTTTCGGCGGTCGTCGGGCGACCACGATGCCGCTGGTGTATCAATCTTTCAACTGGACATCAGGGGTCTACATCGGCGCGACGATGGGATCAGAGATGACGGCGGCGGCGGCCGGAACGATCGGAAAAGTACGCCGCGATCCGATGGCCATGTTGCCCTTCTGCGGTTATCACATGGGCGATTATTTTCGCCACTGGATCAAGATGCAGCGGTCGTTGGATGAAAGTCCGAAGATCTTTCACGTTAACTGGTTCCGCAAAGACACAGATGGAAACTTTATGTGGCCGGGCTTCAGCGAAAATATGCGCGTGTTGAAGTGGGTGGTCGATCGCGCGCACGGGCGCTCGCTCGGCAAAGAGACGCCGATTGGTTGGACGCCGCACTATGAAGACATTGAGTGGGGCGGAATGGATTTTCCGAAAGAGACATTTGACGAGCTGCAGGCTTTCGATCGCAAAGCGTGGCGCCAGGAAGTTCTCGGTCAGGAAGAACTGTTCCTAGATCTGCACGATCGGCTGCCGCCGGAAATGATTTATGAGCGAGAGTTGTTGATTTGTAGGTTGTAGAATTTCATGAGCCTGCGAAGCAGGCGGCAGCATAAAGCCTGGGGTGAAGCGTAGCGAAACCCCAGGTTCAATCGTTAGCGCATGCAAAGCCCGCGTAGCGGGCGACAGATTCAAAAGGGACGAACGACGCCCTGGTTTGAAACGCTGTCGCCCGCTTCGCGGGCTTCGAAGATCTTGCTCTTCGGTTCCTGGGGCTTACGCCCCAGGCTTTATGCTGTCACCTGCTCCGCAGGCTCAGCTCACTTCCCAAACACGCTCGCCGGATCAATCCTGAGCGCTGCGCGTGCCGCTGCTGCCGGTAGCCCGGTGTTTCCTCTGTAGAACTCGATATGTGAATGCTTGTAAAGTGGCGATGAGCCGCCCGGTCCGCCGATGTTTCCGATTCTTACTCGATCGCCTTCAGCAGTTATTTGGAAGTCTGCTACGTGAAACACCGCGAGCGTGACATCAGTGAGATTACCGAGTCGCGGATAATAAAATAAGACCGCGGCATCAGTCGGTGAAGGCTCGCTGCTGTGCGAAGTGAAGCCCGCCGGAACATACAACGGCGAATCGCCTCGGCCGTCGGGACTGCCATACAAATGAATCGCATGGGACAAGTGGCCAGGTCGTACCTTTCCATCGTCGCCAGTGATATCGCCGCGGTACAGCGGGTACATCGCACCCAATCCGGCGGGCTCGAACCCGTTAGCGCCAGCGACGGCAGTTGGCCCGCCAAAAGTTTGCGCGAGGACTTTGTCGCTCGCGGCCATTTCGCTGGTGTACTCGCGCACAATGGCGTTGGACGGCAGGAACTTTGCGCTCTTAACGCCGACGGCGTGCGCAAATTTTAGTGAGCTGGCTTCGTAGTTTTGATCGCCCACAATCCATGTCTTGGTGAAGCCTTCTGAGTTGGACATCCATGTCTGGGTGAGCGATTGAATTCCATTTTTGCCGTAGTTAAAGGTAAGGCTGCGGCCTGACGAGTCGCTGATGCCGTGCAGCATTAAGCCACTCGCGGTGTATAGCAAGTAAAGAGTGGGGCCGTCCGCTTTTTTAATCGTCGTGCACCTGAATTCGCCGTCCGGGTACTGCGTAAATAGATAGCTGCCTCCGTCGGCAGACTTGATCGTCTTCGATCCATTCTTCTCGATGAGCTGAATTCCTTCGGTCGAGGAGTAAGTGTTCGGCGTGTCAGTCCGCGCAAGTTCTATAAACGCGGCGCCTTTACTACTCTTCGAAACTGTCGGCAGCAGGTACTTGCCTTCGGCCTCATCGAAAATCAAACTACGAAAGATTGCAAAATCGAACTGGGCCGCCGGATACGCAAGCGACTGATCGAAACCCGCTTTCATATGATCTGCTGCCATGCCCAGCAGCGGCGCGTCTTTCTTTCCGATGTTCAACTTATATGAGTTAGCGCTTTCGGATGTGGTCGAGCTCTCGTCCGCTACTGCATAAGGAATCGCCGCGCTCATGGCTACGGGCTGCGTGAATTGACTGAGGAACGCAACGACGAGCGCGCAGCGAATTAGAAGATGATTGGTTCGCATGTAATTTTCACCGTGTAATCTTTGGTTGAGGTCATGCACAGGCCGTCGCGCGGCACTGGAGAATCGCAGGTGCGAGCGCGAAATAGAGATATCGCTTCGGCGACGATTATTAGGAAGAACAGCGAGGTTTTAGGGCAGGATCCGTTTTGCCAGGGGCGCAATTCGCATGTTCACGCTTGGCGATTTCAACATCGCTTCATTAGCGACGTCACGATTTCATGGGCAACCGATGTGCCAACGGTAATAGGAGGCGTTTGCCCGAACTGAGAAGTTAACTTTCTCTTGGCATAGCTGATGCTGACATCATTTGCATGCGCTCGCATTTGTGGCGCTATAGCTATTTTCAAATTGATGACTGCGGCATCTTGCTATGGATGAATGCGCACACTGGCCCTTTTTCCCCTTCACGTGGCTGCGCAATCAGAACTCCAAACAGATTCCCGTCCGCCCTTGAGCATCACTCGCGATGCGTCAACGAATTCCCAAAATGCATTACCAACGAACCAAACAATCGCGGCGGGACAGACAGCTGGCGGAGACGAAGATTGTCTACACGCTTGATCTCAACGGCAATTTTAAGTTTGTAAACGAAGCTGGTGAGCGAGTTACCGGCTACAGTTGCGAGGAAGCATGCGCGATGAACATCACGCAGCTAGTGGCGCCGGAACTTGCCGAGTACGTGCGGCAGGAAATTGCAAGGACTAAAGACAACGTTCTTGGCTCAGTTTTTGAAATTGAAATAATCACGAAGGATCGTCGGCGCATAGTCCTGGAAACGAGCACACAAATGGTTACGCGCGACCGCGACCAGGTTGAGATCGAGGGAATCGCGCTCCGGCCAGTCAGGGTGAGAGATTTATCGCCGGCGCACGCGCGCTGCCTGGACGATGAGTTTGTGTTCGGGAGATTTTGATCGGGACCAGTGAGTAACCGCGGGTGCTTCGATCGCGTGAAATTTGGGTCTATCCCACTGGCGCAACGTTCGCGGCGCTCATCAAACGCTCAATCGCCGGCTCCATCACTTTCACTCCATACTCGCCCGCCGCAAAGCTCTTCAATTTGTGCTGTTCGTCAAATAGATAGTATGCGGGCACATAGCCGTGCTCGTTTTGGAAAGCATCGCGCAGCTTGTGGTCATTATCAACCGCCAGCGGTTCAATGATTCCGTACTTGGCGGCCGCTTCGCGCGCGGCTTCCACGTTCGCGTCTTCAGGATAGCGTGGCATGTGAATGGCTATTACTCGTAAGCCCGCCGGCGCGTATTTTTCTCGCCACTCCGCGACGCGCGGCAAGTTGTGCTTGCACATTCCGCAGCTGATAGACCAGAAATGGATGAGCAGGGCTTTACCTTCGGACTCTCTCAGGGCCTCTTCTGCCGAGCCAGTGATCCATTCGGTCGCGCCTTCCAAAGAAGGCATGGGGGTTCCAATTCTCATGGGCATGATTAGATCTCCAAAAAGTTCCCTCTCCCTCTGGGAGAGGGTTAGGGCGAGGGCTTGAGCGGGCCAACTAACTTAAGTTCTTCTGTCAGTCCCTCACCCCGGCCCTCTCCCAAAGGGAGAGGGAGTATGAGCGGCTTACGTCTTGATCGTTTCCTGACCTGGCCGCCATTCAGCCTGGCACAGACCACCGGTCTGCAAAGCCTGAATCACGCGCAGCGTCTCTTCCGCCGAACGTCCGATGTTCAGATCATGCACAACTTTGTAGCGCAGCACGCCTTCCGGATCGATGACGAACAGACCACGAAGCGCGATGCCGCGATCTTCGATCAGCACGCCATAGTCTTTCGACATCTTTTTGGTGATGTCGGCGCCGAGCGGGAACTTCAAACCTTCCACGCCACCTTTATCACGCGGCGTTTGCAGCCACGCGCGATGCGAGAACGCTGAGTCAGTCGAGATGCCGATGACTTCCGCGCCGATGCCTTCAAAATCGGCGTAGCGATCGCTGAAGGTTGTAAGTTCCGTCGGACAAACAAAGGTAAAGTCCAGCGGGTAAAAAAGCAGAACGACCCACTTGCCTTGATAATCCGAAAGCTTTACCGGCTCATTCAGTTTTTCGATGTTCTTGGTTGATGGAATTTCAAAATCAGGTGCGGGTTTGCCGACCTGAGCTGATTCATAAGCTGTTGCTACTGCTGCTGACATTCTTCCTCCTCTAAACGGTCAATGTTTTGCCGCGACCCCTTATGCATCGCGACGTTTTCAAAAATTAAGACGAACTCCTCGCTTTACTCTCGCGACATGCGGGACACAGACCTATCAGAGTCAAGTGAACTGACTCTGCTTTGAATTTGGACGCCCGGGCTGCGGAACGAGTCAGCGCCACGGTGCCTGGCAGATCAAAATCAACGAGTTTGCCGCAGGCGGAACACATCGCGTGATCGTGGCGATCCGTTTCGCGATCGTAACGACTGGCGCCGTTGCCGAAAGCGATCTCGCGTACCAGCCCCGCGTCTTTCAAAAACCGAAGTGAGTTATAGACAGTCGCAAAGCTGATCCCCGGCATCTTCCTGCGTGCTGCATCGAACACCTCGGCCGCGGTTGGGTGATGGTCTCCGGCCTGGACTACATCGAGCACGATTTTACGTTGGCGCGTCAATGCAATTTCCGGCGTTTGCGTCCTGATCCGAGAGGCCATGAATGGAATTATAATAATTCTAAATCGGAAGTCAAGCGGCCAGCGCCCATAAACTTACAGAAGGACGATTCCGTTTAGAGCCGGCACAACGAATCCCGCCTCTAAAGCGTTTGTTGTCTGTTGCTTGATTGGCTTTTCCAAACGCGTTAGTCTTTGTACCTGAAAGCCAAACCTTTCAATTAGTAGTTCCAAGGAGGAATTCGACCATGCCTGAAGTTGGAGATATGGCCCCGGATTTCGAGCTGAAGAGTCACCTGGAGAAAGACAAGAAGGTGAAGCTCTCGGATTTCCGTGGCCGGAAAAATGTAGTAATCGCGTTTTATCCGCTCGCCTGGACACCAGTCTGAACGGCCCAGATGCCCGCGTACGAGGCCGACCTCGAACGCTTCGCGGGCTATCATGCTCAGGTTCTGGGCATTTCAGTTGACAGCGTTCCGTGCAACACTGCCTGGGCCAAAAGCCTCGGCGGACTTTCCTACGATCTTCTCAGCGACTTTCATCCCAAAGGCGAAGTAGCTCAAGCTTACGGAGCTTATCGTGAAAACGATGGCATCTCCGAGCGCGCGCTTTTTATCGTCGATAAGGAAGGTAAGCTCGCCTACAAAGACATTCACAACATCGCGGATCAGCCGGATAATGAAGATTTGTTTGAGGTTTTAAGGAAACTTTGACCTTGATCGAGCGTGGAAGTGAATCGGGAAAGCTGAATTGAGCCGTGGCTCAATTCAGCTCCTCGACATCGATATGACGCCTCGAGCGCTTATTCTCTGGTTGGTGCTGGCCGTCTCGGCGTACCCGGCAAATGGTCAAAACTCTCAACGATTCCGGGCGGCGCGGCTGCCTCCGGATACCAGGATTACTTTGGAAGAGAGCGGGTGTTTAGTAACAATCACCGCCGACGGCGGAGTGGCTGTTGAAGGAGAGAGCGGTTTTGAGTTTGATATCTTGGGGGTGAGGGAAAGGATTACCCTTGAAGAGTTGAACGAGCTCATCCTTCAGTTTACGCGAATGAATTATTTCTCAATGAATGATCGTTACCAGGGCAAGGAAGACGGCTGTCCTGTAGCTGCCGCCGAATGTAGCATTGTTGGCATCGTTACTTCGTTCAGGTTCAACGGTAGATCAAAAACAATCGCTCATCATACACATGCATGTCTTGACCGGGACCGTTTGTCTTACCCGCGAGAACTTACTAATCTGGAGAAAGAGATCAAGGATATCGTCGGGCTGAAACGGCGATGAAGTTATGACCACTCTTTCACGCAAATGCGTTCCCTTCACGCCGTTCGATCGTGAACTTTCGAAGAGCACAATTGCCATCGTCACGGCGGGCGGCGTGCATTTGAAGGATCAAGAGAAGTTCAATATTGCCGACGAACTTGGTGACCTGACTTACAGAGAGATTCCTCCTGACGTTGATTCATCTCAATTGATGGTCACGCATCATCACTATGATCATAGCGACGCCGATGAAGACATCAATGTTGTGTTTCCAATCGACGTCCTGCGCGATCTCGAAACCGAAGGCTTCATCGGAGGGATTGCCAGGAAGCACATCGGTTACATGGGTTACACGATGCAGCTCAAGGCGATGTATGAAGGCACCGCGCGCGAAATCGCGAACGAAATTGACAGAGGCTCGCACGCCGATGCGGTGGTGCTCACCGGCGGTTGACCGAGCGTCTGTCACCGCACGGTCGTCGCGGTCCAACGTGAAATCGAAATGAAAGGTGTCCCGACGGTCCTGGTCACTGTTAGTCCCGAAGTCTCCGCTCAGATGCGGCCCCCGCGCGCGCTTTATCCGAAAGGATTCAAGATCGGAAACAGCCTGGGCCGGCCGAATATGCGCGAGCTACAGAAGAAAGTCCTGCGCGATGCTTTAAACTTACTGACTCAGAACACGCGGCCGGGCGAGTTCGTGACGATCGAGTATCCTGAATATGGCGAGCAATACGAACCGCCGCGCGTGAAAAAGCTTGGCTAATCGCATGTGATCCAAAATCACATCTGGCTGATCATGTGTCCGCGAATTACTCGACAAGTCTGAGATCACGGCGTTAGAATCCGAACAGTGAAAGTCGACGCAAAAAGATTTTTCAAGCTCCAGTCGATCATCGCAGTGACTTTGATCTTCTGGTGCGCCGGTGCGGGCTGCATGCTCGTGAGCGACGCGCGCGCGGCAATGCCTGACGCTGGCGACTCGGCCCACTCTGCGGATCAAATGATGGCTGGCGCCTCGTCCTCGATGGGTGCGCACGGCTGCTGCAAAGCCAAACATCGATCCGGAAGTATTAGTCATAGACAATCACTGTCGGCAGCAAGTCTTATCGATCCAGAACAGAGCTTATTGATCATTCCCTCAGCCCCCGCTCAATCGGAGGCGGTGAATTGCTGTCCGTTGACAAGCGGCTCGATAGTTGTAACCTCTCGATCGCAATCAAGCGACGATAATAATTCCGTATCACCGCAGGCAGATCCGTTAGCTCTAAATCCTTCAAGTGCGGGGCTGGCGCCTCCCGCTTACCCGCTGCGCTTGCCCAATCAAAGTCAGATTTACCTACGCGTTTGTGTCTTTCTGATCTAGAATCTGCCTGCAAGACATTTCTGACTTTAACGGTGGCGGCGTGTGTTTGCTGTCACCCTGCATTGTTTCGGAATTGCCTCAGGCAATTCATAGAATTGGGAGACGATAATGAGAAAAGTCAAACTACTCTTAATGAGTTTCGCTTGTGCCGCAGCGCTGGCAGCTTCAGCAGCGGCCCTACCTCTGAGTCCGCAGAACAATAACCAGGACGCTTGCTGCGACAAGGCAGACTGTTGCAAGGCCGGTGATAAGGATATGTCTTGCTGTAAGGCTAAGAAGAAGGGCAAGAACAATCACGCTTGTTGCAAGGACAATAATGGCGCTTCGTGTTGTTGCAAGGGCGATTCATGCCCAATGCCAAACAAGAAGACCAGCAGCGGCAATTGAGTTGCCGCTTAATCGGGCGCGGCGCTAATTCAGGCCGCGCCCAACTTCTACAAGTATGATGGGCGATTCCATGTGAGAAAGAAGTTGATGTCTCGTCCTATTCGACATAGCAGGCGGGTTTCCACCGCACTCATTGCGTTGATTGCCCTTGGCATATCGAGCAATGCGATGGCGTCAGTGTTTTGCCCACACATGAGTAGTGGCTTCGATTCCTGCCTGACGCAGAACGCGAAGGTTCTTAATCCAGATCGCGAGCAGGGTGCACGGTCATTGCTCCAGGTCAATCATCCGGACCACACGCAAATGTCTGAGATGGACATGCAAGACATGAGTATGGACATGTCAGACGCGCGTATGAACGATGCCACGTCGCCGCCGGAAAACAATTCGACAAACACCGGGGAGTCGCAAGTCACGGGAGATGAACAACCGCCCTCTGAAGCGATCACTCAGCCAACTGAGCCGTGTTCACATTGCATGATGCATTCGCAATCCGGTGCGAGCGCTCCTTTGATAGTTGTTACCCAGGACAGCAATTCATACCAAGCCGTTCCGGCTGCCTCGGTCATACGAGTCGGGAAGACTCTTTCCTCAGCTCTGACGTTTTTAGACGTCCACGATCATAGCCCACCGGGCTCAAGTGCCCGTCTGTATGTTCTCGTTAACGCCTTCCGCATTTAGATCCAACTCTGATCACACAGCAATTAACTGTGCGGGATAAGTCTGCGCACTATCGGCTTGGGCTTAAATCTGAGTCGTTTGTCTCAACCTGCTAACGATCGAGAGGGGAAGCATGAAGTTCAAGCGTATTGTGTTGTTGATAGTTATAGCCGTCATGGTTGGCGGATCTTTCGCTGTCTCGGCCCAACAAGACATGCAAAACATGCGGGGAAGGCAGATGCCAACGCCCTCTCCAAACTCGCAGGCTTCTCCGCAACCAAAGATGGATATGAACATGCCTGGTATGCAGAGGCCAACGCCCTCTCCAAACCCGCAAGCTTCCCCTCAACAAAAGATGGATATGAACATGCCGATGGCGAGTCCTTCACCGGGTGAGACGAGCGGAATGAAAGGCATGGACCCGAATTCGATGGTGATCATGTCCGGCGATAGCATGGCCGTGCGGGTCGGTGACAGTGACGTCAATCTTTTGGAGTGCGGACAGATGGGATCGGGTACCTCCTGGGCGCCAGCCTCATCGCAGTTGCACATGTACGACAAGCTGTCGGGCGACTGGGTGCTCATGTTTCATTTCAACGTCATCATCGGCGTCAACTCTCAAGGCGGACCACGCGGCCTTACCAAATTCGAATCGGCGAACTGGTTCATGCCAATGGCCTTTCACAAACTGGGGGGAGGGACCCTCCAGTTGCGCGGGATGTTCAGCGCTGAGCCATTTACATTTGCGCGTGGAGGTTCGCCGCAGCTATTTCAAACAGGCGAGACTTACAAGGGCCGGCCTTTGATCGATCGACAGCATCCGCACGATCTCTTCATGGAGTTGTCTGCGCAGTATACCCTGCCGTTGGGTGAACGGGGGACTTGGTTCACGTACTTTGGTTATCCAGGCGAGCCGGCGTTGGGACCTCCGGCGTTCATGCACCGCGAGTCTGCTTCCGAAAATCCAGCTGCAGCACTCGCGCATCACTTGCAGGACTCGACGCACATTTCGTTTGGCGTCTTGACCACGGGCCTCACTTATCGCTGGTTCAAGTTGGAAGGTTCAATCTTTAACGGCCGCGAGCCGGACGAGGACCGTTACAACTTCGAAGCGCATACGTGGAACTCGCGGTCGGCGCGTTTCTCATTTGCGCCGAACAACAATTGGACTATGCAGGTAAGCTATGGGTTTCTACGCAAGCCCGAAGCGGCTGAGCCAACCGCCGACATTCGGCGAGCTACCGCTTCCATTCAATACAACAAACCTATCAATCGCGGGAACTGGGCCACGAGTTTGATCTGGGGGCGCAACCACACGAGCAGTCCCGGCGAGCTACACAATCTCAATGGGTACACTGCCGAATCAACCGTGAACTTCCTCGACAAAAACTATCTCTACACGCGTCTTGAACTAGTCGATAAGAACGAGCTGCTGCGGCCTGCTGACCGCGCCCTTCTGGGAATAAAGGATGACCATTCTTCGTTTCGCATCGGCGCGTATACCTTTGGCGGGTCCCGTGACATCTGGAACACTGACAAGCTATCGGTCGCGATTGGGAGTGATGTCACATTCTATTCGAAGCCTCCGGTACTGGATCGAATCTATGGAAACAATCCCGTTTCCTGGCGACTCTTCCTGCGTCTGCGACCGAGCAAGATGGACATGGCTCGGATGAAAGGAATGGGTAATCCCAAGATGGGTGAAGAGAAGATGCCTCCAAAACCGTAGGGTGGCGTCAAGCTGAGAATCACTAGGGATACGCGTGGTACGATTGGCCCCAATTTTCGGATGCACAAGTTCTTTAATCTAAGGCGTTTCACGAAACTTGCAAAGGTTCTGGAATCAATTGACCGGCCAAACTTTTTGCGCTATCTTAGCGCGCACAAATAGCGACTGGTCGGTTCCTCGAGTTTGTGATGTCGCATCCTTCGATACCAACCTCTCACTAAATTCACGGTTCAAGGAGAAAAACATGGGAAAGAGTTTAGAACAATCAATCCGCGCTGCCGCCGTAAAGAATCTTGCCAGCAAGTCCACGGCCCAGATACTTCGCGAGTTCAAGGATCAAGGCATCACCAGTCTTGAGGATTTGGCTAAGAACATCGTGACCAGTGCCAAAGGAGCGGGAGCCAGCGCCGCATTTGACGACGAGATTTTTGGAGTGTGCTACAAATTCACGACCTACCGGCCACATTTCGGCACTAAGGACATAACCAACGTCATCAACGTGGTGAAGAACACCACCGCCTTTGGAGACTGAGGCCTAGCCACGAGTTCCTGGATTCCAGTCGATCGGATATCCACGACGGGGAAACGGCCCCTCCTCCTCACGTTGTGCTGAACAATTGCTCTGATCAAGTAAGTTAGGGCGATGTGTTGAAGCTGTGCCGAGGCTAACCGAATACCGATACCTAACGAAAGACTCGATCCTCAGACAACCGTGAGGCACAATACAGGTTGCGCCAACATGGTCGCGGACGCTCTCGAGTGGATCGTTCGTAATCTTGACGAGTTTTATCCCTTCAAGGATGGGCGACCGTTTGAGATTAAGCATGGCCAGAAGGTCGGCGAGCTGGCCATCCTGCTTCAATCGTACGTCTCCCTTACCGGCAACCGCGACTGTGAGCCGGTAAAACAAATCTCTTCACTCTTAATCTCGATACAAGAGAATCCGGCTTTCACGGATCGCCTCGTCCGTTCGCCGGTTGAATTCGTTCTCTTCGCAGAAATGTATTCCGCTCTCCGCTCGCTGGGCCACGACAATCAGGATCAACGTGAGATGCTGCAACGAGTCATTGACGCGCGGTTTCTCGATCACACTGAACGCCTACCCCATCGAGCGATGGATATCGTTTCCTGCCTGGAATGGGGAGGCTTTCGACATCACTTCCCATCTCTGGAAGCCTTGTACTTCACTTCAATGCTGGCGAGCGTCCCCAATGCAGCATTCCTTGACGAAGATGCGATTTACTTTCTTACCCACGTAATCATGTTCCTGCACAGTTTCGGCACTCGAAAAGAGATCGGAGCGCCACTTCCGGAAAAGACTCTGGGACGGGTTTTGTCAACGCTGCTGATCGCATGTTGTCGAGAGCACCATTGGGACCTCATCGCCGAACTCTTGCTCTGTTGGGACTGCATCGGACTGCCGCCGACATTTATCACCAGACGAGCGTGGGCGTCCCTGCTGGACGAACAACGAGAGGACGGCGCGATTCCCGGACCGGAGTGGGCGGAAAAACTTCACAAGTCTCAGAACGTGGACGATGCTGGAGCTGCAGATATTTACTTCTCTCATCATTATCATACGACCCTGGTGAGTATTATCGCCGGTTGTCTCCAACTGAACCGGCTCGCGGCGGCGTCCTCCAAACCCGGGCCCTCATTGGCAACTTTAGAAGAAGCGATTGGTGAAGAGAACCGAGATCGAAGGTTCGCCCCGGACCATGCGTCGCGAAGTCAGAATGCGCGAGGGATGATCCTCCGCACGCGCTCCTGGCTGGATCATCTAACGGCGATAGAACTGGAAAGCCCGATCAAGCGGCCGGAGGTGCTGAGCAAGATTCTACTTGGCTACTGGATCGGTTACTCGAACACAACGGATAGTGAGACCTTTGATGGACTCGCGCGTCAAATCGGCGAGGCCTTGAGCGCAGCCGACCTGAGTGGTGAGCTTGATTGGTCAAAGACCGCTCCGGCACTGAAACTAATCGTTGCGGCGCTGCTCTCATCTCGGAGTGTGTTTGTTCCCTTTCTTCATTCAGCCGAAGGATTTTTGCAGCAAGCCCTGCAGGCGTTGAGTGCGACCGGACCTACCGACCTCGCGACCGAGTTGCTCTTGTACGAAAAGCGATTGTTGTTGTACGCAATGGGACTTCAGGCTCAGCCATACGGAATTGGTCTGTCCGATCTGACGAATTTCGCGCGCGCGCTTTCTTTTACCGGGCCCGAATCTGAAGTTGAGGAACTCGTTTTGCGCGTTCAGTCTTATACTTCGTTTGGCAGGGCCCGGCGGCAGTTGGAAAAGTCTAACTACTGGATGTCGGAATTGATCGCCGGCCTGGCATTGACCTACTTGCGAAAATACGATCTGCCCATGGGCTCTCGCATTTTGCGAGCGCTCACTTATCTGGGCGTCGAAACGAAGGACATTGATGATTGTTTGGATTTCTTGAGCCTTCACCAACGTCCGGAGGGAGCATTTGGATTCTTTGGGGCTCAACAATACGAACTGCTCACCGGCAGTAACCGGGAGTTTTCGGCCGATCTCGATCTCAAACTGCCCATCACGATTGAGTGCCTCTGGGCGCTGAGAGAAGCAACCGATTCCGATTGGCGACTGTATCAGACAATCCCGCGGCTCATCTCGTCCTTAGCTTGAACGCGCAGCAGAGTCGCGCTTTCCGCGCTCGTTCTTAAATCAAAAGACCAACGACTCAGCCAACTCAGAATCACTGCCGGGAACCGTGGGCAGGCATCGGCGTATAATGAGCGAGAAACGCGCGTGACCACCTTGCTTGTAAAACTAAATGGTTTTGCTGAAGGCATCGTCAGCTCTCGTCGTGCGATGAGATAAACAAGAAAAGCTCTGAATGCAGGCTAATTTAATAAGTATTGGGCACGCCGTGTGGGAATCGCTGACGATGGCTTTTGCCATGCTTTGGGAGATTCTGTGGGCACTTATTCTCGGCTTCGGTCTCTCGGCCGTGGTGCAGGCAGTGGTCGCGAAGAGCGAGATGTCGAAACTCCTGCCTGATGATTCAGCAAAGTCGATCACGATCGCGAGCGCTCTCGGCGCGGCATCCTCATCCTGCTCTTACGCGGCCGTGGCGCTGGCGCGATCGATTGTTCGCAAAGGCGCAAACTTCACCGCGGCCATGGCTTTTCAGTTTGCTTCAACGAATCTGGTGATCGAGCTCGGCATCATCATGATCGTTTTGATGGGCTGGCAGTTTGCGTTGGCCGAATTCATCGGCGGGCCATTGATGATCGTGATCCTGGTCCTGCTATTCAAGATGTTTCTGACCCCGCGCCTGGTTGAAGCTGCTCGACGTCAAGCCGACAAAGGCCTCAAAGGAATCATGGAAGGTCACGCAGAGATGGATATGGCGGTGACTGAAGGCCCGTTATTGAAAAGGGTTTTGTCTGATAAAAGCAGGACCGCAATCAGTCATTATTTCGTGATGGACTGGCATGCGCTGTGGAAAGACATCGCGATCGGATTGCTATTGGCGGGCGTCCTCGGCGCTACGGTGCCACACGCGTTTTGGCAGGGCTTCTTTTTCAGTTCGCATCCGTTATTCGCGAAGTTCTGGGGACCCCTGGTTGGCCCGCTGGTCGCGATTCTTTCTTTCGTTTGTTCGATCGGCAACGTGCCGCTGGCGGCGGTGCTGTGGAATGGCGGGATAAGTTTCGGTGGTGTGATCGCTTTTATCTTCGCCGATTTGATCGTCCTGCCGATCCTGAACATCTATCGCAAGTACTATGGATTGAAGATGAGCATTTTCCTCTTTACCACATTTTATGCCGCGATGGTGGGAGCGGCGCTGATGATTGAATTCATCTTCAATTGGTTGCGGCTGATTCCGGCAACGCGCGCGGCCAGGGTTATCGAAGCCTCGATCACACTTAATTACACGACGATGCTCAACATTATTTTCCTGGTCATTGCCGGATTGTTGTTGGTGAGGTTCTTTAAGACTGGCGGACCAGAGATGATTCGCATGATGGATGTTCCCGGCGGACATCATGCGCACGAACTTCATGATCACGGTGTGGATGCTCGGGACGGCGGGCATCACTGTCATTGATTCTTCTCGTCGCTTGCGACGATCAAAATCTTTTCGAGAGTGCTCCAGTTTCTCGTGGTCGCGGTGACGCCGAATTCTTTTTCAATAAAGTTATTCGGAAAGCCAAACCAGCCCGTCTTTTTGCGACGTGCGACGATGAAGGCCGCCCGGTCCACCAAAGCCAGCCCCTTAAACTTCTCAGTCCTGGATTCCAAAGGTAACTTCCCGCGCGAAGACTTGTCCCGCAGCAATACGACGAACAGCATCACATCTTTCCCGCGCCGGATTCGTCCGAAGGGATTGAGTTCCACGAGCGCCTCTAATTCCGCCAGCGAATAGACGAGCACGGCGATCTCGTGTCCAAAGTTAGTGGTGAGCTTCTTTTCGATCTTTTTCGCGAGGATGTCTGTGTTTGTTCCGCGACTGTCAAAGATTACGTTGCCACTGGCAATGTAGGTCCTGACATTACGAAATCCCGCGGCCCTGAAGACGGCGGCCAGGGCCTCCATCTTGATCAGTTTGTTTCCGCCGACATTGATGCCGCGCAGGAAGGCCACGTATCTAGTCGTGTTAGTCATAGGCAAGTCGAATCATTCTTATGCCTTAAGAAATATTAAGCGGGACCTCAGCAGTGCCGCATCTGGTCGGTGTTGGCTTTCCCTCAGCAAGAACGATCCACAAAATCACACGAAATCACACGAAAAAACGTTCGTGTGGGTTCGTGGATCGTCTTACTTGGCGGATCTTAAGATCGAGCAACATCCCAAATTCTCTTCACACGACTCACGCCCGCTCTATCTTATCCATTCCATTCATGTAGGGGCGCAAAACTTCGGGAACGATGATGGATCCGTCTGCTTGCTGATAATTCTCAAGCACCGCGAGCCAGGTGCGGCCGATGGCAAGACCAGAGCCGTTCAAAGTGTGCACGAACTCAGGCTTGCCGCCACCGGCGCGACGAAAGCGAATATTCGCGCGTCGTGCCTGGAACGCTTCGTAGTTGGAACAGGAAGAGATTTCGCGAAAGGCGTCCTGCGAAGGCAGCCAAACCTCGATGTCGTAAGTCTTCGCGTTGCTGAATCCAAGATCACCTGTCGACAGGGTCACCACGCGATAGTGAATGCCCAGTAACTGCAAAACTTTTTCAGCGTCACGTGTCAACGACTCGAGTTCGTCGTAAGAGTTTTCCGGTAGCGAATACTTTACCAGCTCAACTTTCTCAAATTGATGCTGGCGAATTACGCCGCGCGTGTCTTTGCCGTAACTGCCGGCTTCCGAGCGGAAGCACGGAGTGTAGGCGGCCCATTTCATCGGCAACTTCGAAGCATCAATAATTTCTTCGCGATAATAATTAGTCACTGGAACTTCAGCGGTCGGCACCAGATAGAAGCCGCGCTCGTCCTCTAACTTGAAAAGATCCTGTTCGAACTTTGGCAACTGGCCCGTACCGAAAAGCGAGTCTCGATTGACGATGAACGGCGGCAGAGTTTCCTGGTAACCATGTTCACGCGTGTGCAGTTCCAACATGAAATTGATCAGCGCCCGCTCAAGCCGCGCTCCAGCGCCGTTGAGAATCGCGAAGCGCGCACCGGTAATCTTCGTGGCCCGTTCAAGATCCAAAATCCCCAGCGCGGTGCCGAGATCGACGTGGTCCTTTGGCTCGAAATCCAATTCCGGTTTCGCGCCCCAACGACGAATTTCGACATTCGCGGTTTCATCGTGACCAACTGGAACACTTTCGTGCGGTATGTTAGGCAGCGTGGCAAGTAATTCGCGCATGCGCGTTTCCACTCGAATGCGCGAATGATCGTGCGCGCTAATCAAGTCCTTCAAATCACGGACTTCGTTGCGGCGCGAGTCTGCTTCCTCACGTTTGCCTCCCTTAATCAACGCTCCAATCTCACGGCTGGCAGTGTTGAGTTGGGCATTGAGTTCGTCTGATAGTCCAATCACCTGCCGGCGCTCGGCGTCGGCTTGGGCAAAATCATCGAGCGCATCGGCCGGCATGTGGCGCTTTTCCAAAGCCGCGCGCACGGCCTCAAGGTTCTCTCTCACAAAATTCAGATCAAGCATTGATCTGGTCCTCTACTTTTTTCAGCAAATCGGGATGCGAAAAGATCCGGTTTGCTTCCTCCAAAGTTTCTTTCGAGCCAACGTCATACCAAATCCCAGGCACGCGCCAAACATAAAACGGAATTCGCGGGTAAAGCCATTGCACCAGGCGGCCCGGCTGATCGGGATTATTTCCTTCGGTGATGTACTGCTTGATCAACGGCAAGACGGACTTTGGATAATAGTACAAAGCGATACCCGTCAAGGTGCTTTTTGGATACTCAGGCTTCTCTTCAAAAAAAGTTATGCGGTCGTTTTCATCAATCTCAATCGAGTTGTACTTCTTGATCTGCTCCAGGTCACCGACATCGTAAACGGCCAGGACTGGTGCATTTTGGCGGCGACAAAATTCGCCGAACTCTTCCAGGCTGTGGCTGAAAAGATTGTCGCCGGCAACCACCATGATGTCATCATTGATCTGAGCGTCACTAAGCACGAGATCCAGGTCGCCGATCGCCCCCAGTTTGTTCGAATCGTCCGTCGAGCGATCGTCCACGATCGTAATTCCGGCGTGACGATTTGTGGCCCCAAACGCATCGGCCCAGCCCTGACATTGTCGGATAAACTTCGCGTTCGTGACCACATAGATGTGCTCGATTTCCTTGATCGGCCTCAAATTATCGAGCACGTGCTCGATCATCGGTTTGCCCGCGACAGAAAGGAGCGGCTTCGGCTGATCCAGCGTCAGCGGATGTAGGCGAGTTGCGTAGCCCGCCGCCAGAACGATTAACTTCACATGCCCTCCCTATGGTTATAGCTTGCTCGTGGGGGTGATCATCTCCAGACTCTCGATGAAGCCTTACAATAAAAGAAGCGCGCAGGGAAAGCGAGTCTGCCTCAGGCTTCCGCGCCGGATCGAAGCTTTGGTATAGTGCGACAAACTCGAACCCTTAAACTGATTGAAGAGGTGAATAACTGTTGACCGAAGAAAAGAGTTTTGCAGGACGTGCCGCAATCGTAACCGGAGCCACCAGAGGCATAGGCCGGGCCATCGCGCTGGAACTCGCACGACGGGGGGCCGATGTGGCGTTTAATTATGCGAAGAGCGTTGAAGCCGCGAACAGCTTGAAAAGTGAAATTGAGAAATTGGGCGGACGCTGTCTGGCGTCGCAAGGTGACGTCGCCAACACGGAAGCCGCGGCCGAGATGGTAAAGGAAACCAAAGACGCCTTCGGAAGCATTGATTTCCTCGTCAACAATGCGGGTATTGTGCGCGACACTCTGATTCTGCGGATGAAGGAGGCTGATTGGGACGCCGTGATCGATACGAATCTGAAAGGTGCATGGAATTTTTCGAAGGCAGCCCTGCGGGTGATGCTGCGTCAGGATGATGGCGGATCGATTCTCAATATCACCTCGATCAGTGGAGTTGTCGGAATGGCAGGTCAATCAAATTATTCAGCTTCAAAGGCCGGCATGATTGGTTTGACCAAGGCTCTGGCGCGCGAGGTCGCCAGTCGCAAAGTTACGGTGAATGCGCTCGCGCTGGGAATGGTCGCAACTGATATGGCCTCGGCTCTCGATGAGGGTTACCAGACAAAACTCCTCGAACAAATTCCCCTCGGCCGATTTGCTGAAGCCGATGAAGTGGCGCGCATCGCGTGCTTCCTCTTATCGAAAGATGCTCGCTATATCACCGGCCAGGTGATTCAGGTTGACGGTGGATTAGCGATGTGACGAAAGAGCGGACGTGGTTTTTTGGGCTTTGGACTTTGATGTCGCATTAAGTCGTCGCGTACTTTCCGTTCAACTATGAATCCACATCAAAGACCAAAGCCCAAAGTCCGAAGCCCAAAGTCCGAAGTCCGAAGTCCGAAGTCCGAAGTTCCATAAGACAATTTCAGATTTCAGATTCAACATTCAAAAAGATAGAGAATCGCCCCGCCAATCGTTCAACCGGCAGGGCGAAAATTTCACGGTAGGTTCGGGTAGCTAAGGGTGGCTAGGCCAGACTTGAGAATCGTTACTTACGTGCGATCCTGTACTTCAAAGGTGGTGCTTGACGGCGGTAAAAAGTCTGCGGCTGAAAATAAGAAAAGCTGCCGCTGCGCTTGAATAAAAAGCCACTCCATCCTTGGAAGGCGTTTCCTTTGCCAATCCCTTATCAAATACCTTGAGACGAGTTGAAGGTACACCCGGACTCGGCTGCGGTCAAGCAAAAAATAGATAAAAGTGACAGGTCCGTGACATTCCGGCTCGCCCGTCGCGCGGTTTATGTTGCAGGGCCGCGCATCTGCGACAGACGATAGGCTTGCCGGCGCACTGCTTCAGAGACGTTACGATTCTGCGCAATGGCGTTGAGATCTCTTGTGCGAATGCGGCCCAGAATGTGAACGGCGGTGGCCATCGGCGTGCGAGGGTTGCGCGCGAGGTTGTGAATGATCGGGTACGATCGAGCCCACGCGCGGTTCATTCCGATCAAGCGAAGTACTTCCTCGGCTACAGTCCTCATGGACGAAATGTTTTCAATCTCCTGATCAGAGATTCGCGGATTGTGAATGACGCCGGTTGCGACAATCTTGTTCGAGTCCCGAATCAAGATGCCGCGCGCCTCGCGGTCTCCCTTCAATGCGAGCTTCATACGGTCTTTGGCGGTCATAAACATGATCCGGCGAATGAGCGAGATTCGTTCGGGCGAGATATCACCCTCGAGTTTCTCGGCATTGATTACGGCTTGAGCATTGGCAGCTATTTGCTCGGGAGTCTCAATCAACATCTCTTCGATGAATTCGCGCGCCAGCCAGGAATCATCAATGTCAACGTCCGATACTTCGATATGTTGCGCGATGATCCAGGCATCATCGATCGACAACTCTCCGGTGGTTGTTGTCAGTTCTGCGTTCTCGAAAAATTCCGCTGCGGCCGAGTTCCCTCGCGCGCGCAACTCCTGTGCAATCTGCCGCGCGCCTCGCTCCTTTTCAAAAAACTCGCGTCGCGTTTCTTTTGCACGTCGCTCAGCCTCGGCGCTACGCGCCGGGTTAAGCAAAACTGCATCGATAATTCCCGGGGCCCGAATCAGTCGTTGCTGGTTAAGCGTGATCAACTCAATCAATGCTGCGTTTGGTGTCGCGCGCGCCAGCAGAGCGATCGCCTCATCGGGAGTGTTCGCATTGGCC
>Ga0193730_1000060_pt1 | contig 39487 bp, 41 predicted proteins | sample U1a1metaG_FD_144919 | JGI IMG/M metagenome (GOLD analysis project Ga0193730, IMG submission 144919) | Soil microbial communities from a riparian zone of the East river system, Colorado, United States - U1a1 | ecosystem: Environmental > Terrestrial > Soil > Riparian zone | place: USA: East River...
TGAGATCGGCCGCGGCACATCCACCTTCGACGGACTCTCCATCGCGTGGAGCGTCGCAGAGTTTCTGCACGACAAAATCAAAGCGCGAACGTTGTTCGCCACGCACTACCACGAGCTAACTAAACTCGCGGAGGACCGTCCCGGCGTCTGCAATTTCAATGTCGCGGTGCGCGAGTGGAGCGAGCAAATCATTTTCCTGCGCAAAATCATCCCAGGTGGCGCGGATAAAAGTTACGGCATCCAGGTGGCACGCCTCGCCGGTTTGCCCAAAGAAATCCTCGACCGGGCGAAGGAAATTCTCGCGCATCTGGAGAAACCAGACGGCGCAGCCGCACAACCTGCCAAACGGAAGAGATCGACCAAAGGCATGCCGCAACCGGAGAAGCCGCAGTTGGATCTGCTTTAGGCTGTGCTCGGCAACTTTTGCACTCGTGGCAGCCAAACGGGCGCTCCGTGGGGAATCACGTTGCGCCAGCGGGTGTCGAAACGCCAGAGACCTGCGGCGCGCGCGAGTTCGAGTGCGCCGCAGAATTCGTCGGCGGAAATGCCGCGGTTTATTTCCGTGAAGCGCGGTTCGGTTTCAGCTTTGTGCGCGGGATAATATTGGTCCATCACGTTGACGTAAGTGTCGCGCGACAGGTTCCCGGCGATCCACCGCATGATTTCGCGGGTGTCGTCGAGGAGATCGGGCATAACGAGATGGCGCACGAGGACTCCGCGCAATGCGAGACCGTTCTCATCGACTCTTAACTCGCCGACTTGCGCGTGCATCGCTGCGATTACTTGCCGAGCGGCATCGGCATAATCGCTGGCCACCAGGTATTTTCGGCAGTGCTCGGCGTCCCAAAGTTTGAAATCGGGCATGTAGATGTCCACGATCCCATCCATCCATTGGATGCTTTCAAGGCTGTCGTAGGCGGAGGTGTTATACACCAGCGGTAGCCGCAGGCCGCGCTCCACCGCGATCACGAGCGCTTCCAAGATTTGCGGCACCACGTGCTCGGACGTGACGAAGTTGACGTTGTGACAACCGGTCTCCTGTAGGTCGAGCATGATTTGGGCAAGCTCTGCCGCGGTCACTTCGGCGCCTTCGCCGAATTGGCTGGTCTCGAAGTTTTGGCAAAACACGCAGCGCAGGTTGCACCAACCGAAAAAGATCGTGCCCGAGCCGTTCCAGCCGCGCAGACAATCTTCTTCGGCGAAATGCGGAAACGCGCTGGCTACGCGCGCGAGTCGGCCGCTTTTGCAGACTCCAATTTTATTGTTGTAGCGATCGATCTCGCAGTCACGCGGGCAGACGCGGCATGAACGCAACGATTCGACTGCTTCGACAGCGCGTTGTTGAAGAACGCCTTGTTCGAACGCGTTCACGTACGCAGGAACAAAGTCTTTGCGCGACAATACAAATCGCCCGTCGCCGCTCAACTCGGAAGGCGCAACATCACGGCAATTGAAGCGCATGTTCATCTGCAGTTGTAAGGCTGTCGCGACAAAACTAAACGCGCAACCCGCGTTCGCAAAGGCTACGGCGTGGCAGGCCCGCTTCGCAAAACCCATTACCGTTAGGAGCGCGGATAGGCTCAGCAAGGAAGACAACCTGCCAGGTTGTCTCGGCAGGCTGGCAGCCTGCCAGCCGAGTCAGGCAAGCTGCCTGACTTCCTGCAACGCTCCGCGGCAGGCGCTCAACGCTCAACGTCGAATGGTTAAGGTTGGAACCATTTGTGGTGACGAGGGGCGGCGATGAAATTATACTCAGAGCGATGGCGGTTAAAACGGAAAAAGAACTCAGCGAAACACAGCGTAGTCTCTGGCTCAAAGCGGTAAGCGCGATCGAGTTGCGCAACGTCGGTTACGCAATCTCCCTCTTGCAGGAGATTCTCAAGCAGGAGCCAGAGTTTCTCACCGGCCGTCAGTTGCTGCGGCGTGCGGAGGTGACAAAAACTAAGTCGGCAAAGAAAAGCTTTTTCAATATCTCAATGGCACCGATCGCTCTCATGAGGGCGCAGCGAGAAGTTAAAAAAGATCCGAAGCGCGCGGTTGAAGTGCTGGAAAAAATTCTGGAAACGGAGCCTTACAACCGGCAGGCAAATCTGGTTTTGAAAGACGCGGCCGTAGCCGCGGGCTGGCCGGAGATCGGCGTATTCGCGCTGCGGACCCTGCTCGAGGAAAATCCGCGCGACGTCAAGGTCCTGCACGAGCTCGGGCGCTTGTATCGCCAGCTTGGAGATCACGAGCAGGAGGTAGAAATCTATAACCAAATCACGGCGATAAACCCACTCGATGCTGAAGCCGTTCGTCTGGGCAAAGACGCGTCGGCCCGTGCGTCCATGAAGAGAGGTGGCTGGACGCAGGCTGGAAGTTACCGGGATCTGATCAAGGACAAAGAGGCGGCGATTTCACTCGAGCAACAAAGCCGAATGCACTTGACCGGGGAATCGCTCGATCAACAGATTGCTGAAACCTACGCGCTGCACCAATCGGAGCCGGCAAACGTCGATCTCGCGCGGCGCCTTGGCGCGTTGAACGAACAAAAGGAAGATTTCGAGGCAGCCATTGGCTGGTATCAGTATGCTGCCGATCTGACCAAAGGCGCGGACGCCGGATTGGTTCGAAAGGCTTCGGATTTGAAAATGAAATGCCTCGATCGGGAGATTGCTGCTCATGAGGAGTTTCTTTCTACGCACGACGCAGCAACCGAATTGTATGCGAGAACGTCTGAGCAATTAAAGGCCGCCAAAGCGAAGCGTGCAGAAATCGTCATCGCCCATGCGCAAGAGCGCGTCGCACGGAATCCCACCGATCTCCAGCTTCGATTTGAACTAGGCGAAAACCTTTTCAATGCCGGGCAGTTTCGCGAGGCCGTGGCGGAGTTGCAGCGCGCTCGGCAAAATCCCCATGCGCGTTTGAAAGCAATGAACCTGCTCGGTTGCTGCTATAGCGAACTCGAGATGCTGGATCTTGCAGTTAAACAACTCGAGGAAGCTTCCAATGAAATTTTGTCGATGGACGCGACGAAGAAGGAGATGGTGTACAATCTCGGCCTCGTTTACGAGCGAATGGGTGAACAGGAAAAATCGGTAGTCTGTATGAAGCAGATTTACGAAGTTGACTACGGCTATAAGGACGTGGCGAAACGCGTGGAGAGCTCGTACGCGCGGAATGTTCCCGGGGCCTGACCGGTTTCCGAGATCCTGCCTTCGCTCAGCTACCGCATGCCGGGCTGGCTGGGTGCAACTATCGGTCGTGCCAGCACATAACAGCAATTAAAAATCAGCAAGCCGCAATTCATTCGCGTCCAACGAGCGGCTAGTTTTCGATTTCTTAATTGCCGGGGTGTCCCGGTGTGTTTCAACCTTACAAAAGCCATGAAAACCAAAATGACAGTTATTTCGAAGTTGTGCATTCTTCCGCTAATAATCGCGGCGCTCAGCGTGGCCGGAGTAGCCGCAGCGCAAGACACTCCAGCCGGTGGGAGTTCCTCATTAAGCGCAAAGGACAAGATGTTCATGAAGAAAGCCGCGAAGGGCGGAATGATGGAAGTCGCGATGGGAAAATTGGCTGACGAGAAGGGCCAAAGCGACGACGTGAAATCATTCGGCAAACGAATGGTCGCCGATCACAGTAAGGCCAACGATGAGTTGAAAAAGATTGCGGCGCAAAAGAACGCAAAATTGCCGACGAAAGAGCCAACCGTGAGCTGGAGTTCGGATAAAGCTTACATGGATGCGATGGTCAAGGATCACGAAAAGGACCTCGCCGAGTTCCAGGAAGAAGCAAAAAGCGGCAGTGATCCCGACGTGAAAAAGTTTGCGGACGACACTGCCAAGATGGTTCAAGAGCATCTTGACCTTGCCAAGCAGACCCAAAGCAAGCTGAAATAAGAAAACACTAGCTTCTCATCGCGGCACGCTTGGAATGGCGAGCCGCATTTTAGTGGATGATTCTTGAGCCCGCGGCCTCAGCCCATGGGAATGAGATCACACTGACGAAGCCGTTTTTAACCGCTCGGGAAGATAAGCTTTGGACGGCTAATTGGATTTTCCAGATTTGCACCGGGCTGAAGCCCAGTGTTAATGGAATTCAATTCTTTTGATTTGTGCGCAAAACCAAAATCATTTGCACGCTCGGGCCGGCCACAGAAAAGACAGAGGCACTGCGACAGTTAATCCAGAAAGGGGCCGACCTTTTCCGACTGAACATGAGTCACGCGACCCATGAGTGGGTCCGCGAAATTGTGCCACGCATTCGCAGGCTCGCCGAGGCGGCCGGCCGCCCCGTCGCGGTTCTGCTTGATACGCAAGGGCCCGCCATTCGCACAGGCGACCTTGAGACCGATCTGCATCTGAAACCAGGCGACACTCTGGAGTTCACTGTGCGCGGTGCAAAAAGCAAAGAACAATATTCGGTGGACGTGAATTACCCCGGATTTGTGAAGGACATCGCGGTCGGCGATAAGATTTTGGTCGATAACGGCTTGATCAAATTAACCGTACTGGAAAAGGCGAAAGATCGGGTGCGCACCAGAGTATTGACTCCTGCTGTGCTCAGCTCTCGGCGTCATATTAACCTGCCGCGGGTTCACGTGAATCTGCCGCCGCTTACTAAAAAGGACATTGCCGACGTTGCGCTTGGCATGGAGCTGGGAGTGGATTTTGTGGCGATGAGCTTCGTGCGGGAGAAAAGCGACATCGAACAGCTGCGCCAGCTCCTGTGCAGGAAAAAGAGTGGAGCGCAAATCGTCGCAAAGATTGAGGGCCAATTGGCAGTGCGGTCAATCGACAAGATGATCGAAAGCGCTGACGTGATCATGGTCGCGCGTGGCGATTTGGGCATCGAATGTCCAATGGAGGAACTGCCGATTATTCAACGCCGAATTGTCAAGAAATGCATTCGCCTCGGTAAACCGGTAGTAATCGCAACGCAGTTGCTGGAATCCATGGTCACAAACCGACTTCCCACGCGCGCAGAGGTCACAGACGTGGCAAACGCGGTCTTCGAACAAGCCGATGCTCTGATGCTGAGCGCGGAAACAACGCTTGGCCGCTACCCAGTCGAATGCGTTGAAGTCCTCCACCGAGTGGCGACCCGCATCGAGCGCAGCGGGGGGGCAGGTTATGCGAAGGATGCGCTCCTGGAAAACATTCGGCAAAAGACCGTTGCTTCAGCCGTCGCGCTGGCGAACTCGCTGGAAGATTCGAAACTGATCGTCTTTACGCTGCACGGGAGGATGGCGCGTTATGCTTCGAATTTGCGTCCGCAGCGCGCTCCGATCTTTGCGTTCACCCCAAGTGAACAAGTTTATCGACAGCTCGCTCTCTATTGGGGGACATTCCCCGTTCGCATCGATTTCACCGGAGATCCGGACAAGACGATTGGGTCAGCGGAGAAATTTCTGCGCGGGAAAAAACTCGCTGCGCCCGGTAATCGCATGGTGATCATCAGCGACGTGCGCATGGGCCACGCTATGATCGATTCTATTCAGCTGCGCGTAGTAAAATAATGTAGCGGCGCACTGGGCGCGTGCCTACCAGATCAGTTTCGCGCTTCCCACAGGGAAGCGGCAACAGTGCTACGCTTCCACCGGCAATTCGACGTCCACCGGGCGTTCCTTCTTGCTTAGCGCGCGGCGAAGTTTCGACAGCGCGATATTCTGCAACTGCCGAATCCGTTCCCGTGTAACGCCGAATTTCTTGCCGACTTCTTCGAGCGTCTTGGGCTTGCCGCCGTCCAGGCCAAATCGCTGGAAAATGATCTTCTTCTCGCGATCATCCAACACATCGAGCAAACCGCCGACTTCGTTGCGGAGATTTTTGTCACGCAATAATTCGAAGGGCGTTTGAGCTTCCTCGTCGCCGACAATTTCACCGAACTCCGTTGAATCGTCGTCGCTGATCGGCGCATCGAGCGAAGCTGGACGGATCGAAACCGTCTTGAGTTGAGAAACCTTTCCGCTCGCGATCCCAATCTCATCACCAAGTTCCTCGTCCGTTGGCTCACGGCCCAGTTCCTCGCTCATTTGCAGCGAAACCCGGCGCATCTTGGAGATCTTGTCCACCAGATGCACGGGCAGACGGATGGTCTTGCTCTGGTTCGCCAGCGCGCGCTTGATAGACTGCTTGATCCACCAGGCGGCGTAAGTGCTGAGCTTTCCACCTTTAGCAGGGTCAAAACGTTCCACTGCTTTCATCAGGCCGATGTTGCCTTCGGAAATCAAATCCAGGAGGGGCAACCCGAGATTCGCGTAGTCATGCGCAATCTTTACGACCAGACGCAGATTAGACCGGATCATTAGCGCTCTCGCCTCGCGATCGCCCTTCTTGATTTTCGCGGCCAACTCGATCTCCTGGTCCGGAGTTAACAGCGGGATCTGCCCGATTTCGCGCAGGTAAATCTTAATTCCAGTATCGCTATCTTCAGCAGCCATATAACTCTTTTTCATCAAATTCTTGGGGGCTTCGGATCGACAATGTCCCGTAAATTGTTGATGCCTTATCGATCACGCGTTGTAGCATCCTAGGAAGTATTTAACAAGGTTAAATATTCGAATCTGTGACAACCCTTGGATGTATGCTGTTCAATCTTTTTTCCGCGGTTAAAAGCGGCGCCTGAATGGGGGTCGAAAACTGTACGACGACAAGACAACTGGACTAGAAGCCTGCAGTCTCGTAGTCGTTTAGTTTCTCGCCACTCCGCTTTCCATGCTGAACGTTGAACAAAATCGCCGCGCCCGGAAATACTCTTTGGGTGAGCTCACGCGCCGCCTGTTATGGACCCTCGCGCAGCCACTATTCCGGTTCAGCCCCAGGCCCTGTTTCGGCTGGAGGCGATTTCTGCTCCGTTGTTTTGGAGCAAAGATCGGTCGGAGCGTTCATGTGTATCCTTCGGCGACGATTTATCTACCATGGAACCTCGAGGCGGGAGATGAAAGCGCGATCGGCGAGCATGCGCTCATTTACAATCTCGGCCGGGTAACGCTCGGAGCGCGGGTAACAATCTCCCATCGTGCTCATGTTTGCGCAGGAACGCACGATTACACAAAGCCGGATTTCCCGCTGCTTCGTCCGCCGATCATGATCGGCTCGGAGGCATGGATTTGTGCGGATGCATTCGTCGGGCCGGGGGTGACAATCGGCGAAGGAGCGATCGTTGGTGCAAGAGCGGTAGCGGTGAAGGACGTCAGACCCTGGAGCATTGTTATCGGAAATCCGGCGCGTGAAATCAAAAGACGCGAGATTACTCAATGAGCGCGCAATGCGACGCGCCGGTGCCGTTGTCGGTGCTTGTGGCTGCTTATTGGATGCCGAGACGACCCGCAGGACCGTATCTATAACGCGGGTCCAGCCTACATCCCCTCGACGAGGATCATGTTTGTTCTGGCCGTGCGGTGTCGCATTTTGCGCGGTTCCCGATATTCTTCGCAGTTGAGCCACTCTTTGGCGCGCTCGGCTGATTCAAATTGAAGCACAACGATGCGCTTCGGTTTCCAATCGCCTTCCAGCACTTCGGTTTCGCCGCCGCGGACGATGTATTTCCCGCCATACTTCTCCACCGTCGAGCCTGCGAGCTTTTTGTATTCTTCGTAACCGACTGCATCGAAAACGTCGATTTCCACGATGATGTAAGCGGGCATTGCGTAGAAGTCAGACGTCAGGAATCAACGTTCAGCCGCCGTTGTGGCTGCGGTCCTTTGCAGCGAGTTCTGGGATTTTCTTTCGGCGCCGCAGTCGCAACCAGTTGTTCCAGGTTTTGCGCAGGCTATCGCGCGGGGTCTGGTATTTTTGATTTAGTTCGTTGCTCTTTAGGATCTGCGCGAGAATTCCTCTCACCGAAAAATCGTTGGTGTTGACTATCGTGTAGGCGGTCCCAACAGCGGCGGCATGATGCGCGTCGCTGGCCGCAGTCATGGGCAAACCGCGAATCTGAGCGTACTTGAAAGCGTAGCGATTGTAGCGGCGGAGCGTGGTGGCTGCATTGAAAACCTCAATCGCATCTACTGGCAGCGATTCCAGAGTGGAGAAACGGATTCCGGCGCGAAACAAATCGTATGGATGTGGAGGAATGGCTAGACCCCCGCGTTCATGAATCATATCGCAGACTTCGCGCGCCGGTTTCCCCTTCAGGTAGGGCAGCTCGGCACCGATACAGAGAAGATGGCCATCGGCAGTCGTAACCTCAACTCCCGGAAGTACTAAGAAGTCATTTACCGGCAGCCCATCCAGTCGCATCAAGCCCTTCTGCAGCAGGTAATTCACAGCATCGCAGGTGTTGTGATCGGTAATAGCAAGGCCGTTCAAACCTTTGGCTCGCGCGGCCGCAATCAAATCTTCCGGACTTGAAATACCGTCTCCGGAAAAAAAAGAGTGCGTGTGCAGGTCGATATTAAACGGCATGGTGAGAGGCTATGGCCATTGCTTTTCCGGTGGCTACACGAGCTCTTCAACAAGAATGCCTGCTTCAGCTTCGGGGTCCTTCTGGACGCGATTGAATTGGTGATCGTATAAGCGGCGATAATAACCAGATTTTTCCAGTAGCTCGGCGTGCGTGCCGATCTCCTTGATACGGCCAGAATCCATTACAATGATTTGGTCCGCGGATAAGACCGTGGATAGCCGGTGGGCGATAGCGATCACCGTGCGGCCGGTCGCTAGTTTTGCCAGGGCTTTTTGAATTTGTTGTTCCGATTCGGAATCGAGCGATGAAGTCGCTTCATCGAGTAAAAGAATTGGTGCGTTCTTCAGAACAGCGCGTGCGATAGCGAGACGTTGCTGCTGGCCGCCCGATAGCAGGCATCCCTTGTCACCGATCACCGTCTCGTAGCCCTTTGGCTGGGCCATGATAAAATCATGTGCATAGGCAGCCCTCGCTGCTTCGTGAACTTCGTCCGGCGTCGCATCGAGACGGCCGAACCGGATATTGTTAGAAATCGTATCGTGAAACAGGAATGTCTCCTGAGTAACGAGGCCGATCCTTTCGCGCAGTGATTTTTGTGTAATCGAGCGCAGATCGTGCCCATCGATCTTTACGGCCCCGGAAGTCGGATCGTATAAGCGCAGGATCAGCGAGAGGATAGTGCTCTTACCTGCGCCGCTAGCTCCAACCAGGGCATGGGTCTTACCAGGCTGAATGCGCAGAGTCAGATTGCTAATGGCATCTGTAACTGTATTCGCATATCGGAAGGTAACGTTCTCAAAATCAATTCGACCCTGCGACGAACTCAGCACGGCGGCATTTGACGCGTCCTGTACTGTCGGCTCCGAATCAAGGAGCGCGAAAATCGCCGTTGTCGCGGCGATTGATTGCTGCATAACGAGTTGAATCTTACTGAGCGTCTTGATTGGATCGTAGAGAATGAAAATCCCCGTTATTAGTCCAAAAAATCGTCCCGCGCTCAGGTTCGCAGCGTAAACGTAAAGCAAAGCCAAGCCTATCCCGACGGCAGCGATCGTTTCGACCAGTGGGCCAGTAGCCTCCATCGAGCGAATGATGCGCATCATTTGCGAAAACTGCAGTTGATTGCTGCGCTTGAATTCCTTCTCTTGATGCGCTTCGCGCGCAAACGACTTGATGACGCGAATGCCAGCGAATGTCTCCTGCATCGTCACGACCATCTCGCCCATGCCTTCAAACTGACCTCGGAGCGCCTTTCGCGCGCGACGTCCATAGATGCGAAGCGGCAGCAAACAGGTCGGGAAAAGAATCAGTGTGACCAGCGTGAATTTCCAATCCATCAGGAACAGAACAGTGATCGCGCCAACAATTGTGATTGGCTGCTTGAAAATATCGCTGCTGACGGCGGTCAAAGCCATTTGTACCACGCGGGTCTCGTTGGTGATGCGGGAGATCAAGAACCCAGAACGCATCTTGTTAAAGAAATCCATTGAGTGGCGAACCATCTTACTGAAAAGCTGACCCCTGATATCCGTGACCACTTTGTTGCTCACCCACTGCATGCAATACGTATTTCCGAAGGAGCAGAGGCTGCGCACAGTCATGATCGCCGGAATGGCCAAACAGATGAGAATAATCGAATTGATTTTCGGCCCCGTATCCAGGACTCCAAGATTGGAGCGCAAGGCCATGGGATTGGGAGCGGCCCCGTGGAAAATTGCGCTCGTCACCCGGGCAGTGGCGAGCGGTAAAAGTGAATTGACTCCGCCGTACGCAAAGCCCAACAGCAAGCCGACGATAAAACGGACCTTGTACGGCTTGACGTAGGCATAGAGCCGCCGGTACGGCCCGGAGGCCGCGCGTAACGTTTGCCAGAGTGACTGCTTTTTCTTAGCCGCTTTTGCGCCGCTCATGAAGTTCGGGCCGTCGCCTGACGCGACAGCAGCAAATCCATAGCACTAACTACCGCTTCCGTCGAGACTTGACGCATTGGAAGACGCGGCTGAACTGGCGAAAACTCAGTGATCGGCTCGATTGATTTTCCTTGGAGGATAAGCGCCGGACTTTCTCTGGGCCGCCAATGAAACGGGTTGGTTGGCCCGAACAAGATCACTTGCGGCGTACGCGTTGCAGCCGCGAGATGCATCGGGGCGGAATCGACTGTCACAAGTAGCCGCGCCTGCCCGATCAATGCGGCCAGGGTAAGCAAATCTGTCTTTCCAGAGAGATCGATGATTTTTTTCTGCGTGTTGCTCTTAATTGCTGTGATGTGCACTTGCTCGTCACGAGATGGTCCACTCGTCAGAAGAAGATCCACGCTGTCACTTCGGCCGAAGCAGTCAATTATCTCTGCCCAGCGCCGCGGCTCCCAGAGTTTCTCCTGACGGGCCGAGCCGGGATGTAAGACGATGTAGGGCTTCCTAACCTTCCATTTGCGTCGAAGCACGTCGGCTTTTTCGTAGGCAGTTTGTGGCAGATCCAGATCTGGCGCCGTTGAATTATCGTGTGCGCCGAGTGGCTTAACTAAAGCGAGATTGTAGTCGATTGTGTGCATGTCCCGCGTACGAACGCTGACAAAATCCGTGTAAGCGCGGGCGCGCGCCTTCGACTGTTCGCGCACCCGGTAAGAAACCACGCGTCTTGGTGCACGGGATAAAACCGCCAGGGAGGCGGAGCGATCGTTCCGTGTAAAGTCAACGCAGTAATCAAATCCCCTGGCTGCAACGGAGAAAAACAACGCGAGGTCGCGGACATTGCGCCGCGCGATCAAAATGCGATCCACGTTTGAGATGGCTGGCAGAAGGTCGGCACATTCGTTCGAAACAACGAGCGTGAGTTGTGCTTCTGGGAAGCTTTCGCGCAAAGCTGCGATGGCAGGAGTAGTCAAAATCAGGTCGCCGATTCGCTTGAGTTGCAGGAGAAGAATTTTCACAGGCTTCTGGCTGTAGCGGCGCTCTGTGAGCGCCGGAAGGCTCGGCAGTTACAGACCGCCGCTACAGTGAAATCATCGCACCATTCGCATCGCGGTTTCGTACGCGTTCAGTAATCGTGTTCGAAAATGGTCCCAGGTGAAATTCTCAACCACGCGACGTCTCGCTGCCGTTCCCATTTGTTCAATGATTTCTGGATGCCCATACAAATGCTCGAGCGCTGCTGCAATCGCGTTCACATCTCCCGGCTTCACGAGGATTCCTTCGATGCCACTGCGCACCACATCGCCTGCCTCGCGCGTCGTGATTTGAGGTAACGCGCACGCCGCCGCCTCATATGTAACCTTGGCGCTCCCCTCCCATTGCGACGGAAAAACGTGAACCGTGCCCTGGCTGAGATAATTCTCCGGATCCCGCACAAATCCCACGACACGGATGTTATCACGCCAGAATTCCTTCAGATATGGCTTCGCCTCCTCGTGCACAAAACCAACGAGCCACAGCTCGGCATTAGTCAGATTCAGGCGGTGCCATGCTTCCAGCACATGTTGAATTCCCTTGCGCCTAATCAATGCTCCGGCAAAAACTGCGCGAAATCTTTGTGGCCGTTTTCCGGGCTTGAAGCGTTCGACATCCACCCCTCTGGGCAAATAAAAAAGCTTTTCCTCTGGGAATCCCCGGACGCGAAAGGTGTGAGCGGCCTTCTCGGATAAAACGAGCAGGAGATCAGCAAGATCGTACTCTTGTATGAAACGCTTTCTTCGAAGCAACAATCTGTTTTTCCACCTCTGAAAGCTCGAAGTGTTCGCTGTGGGTTCGGCAATTTTCGGCCGCCCCACTTTCTCTTTGCCGCCGTCACGATGCCAGGTTGGTATCTCAAGGACCGAGGGGATGCGACGTCGTTTTGCTACTTTCAGGGAGCGCAAACAGTCCCCCGACCAACTATGAAACAGATCGTAGCGGCCGGTTTCCAGATGCCGGGACGCGATCCAGTCTAGGTATTTTTTCTTCGCGCCGTAGTAATACGGCCGATCGAGAAACGAAATGAGACGGACTGGATGCCAGCGTAGAGAACGGATCAGGGAGGCGGGAATTTCCTTCTGCCGATTATCGTAAGCGATTGCTTTGCCAAGGAACCCGCCGCGGTACGACGCGCGCAGGGTCTCAAATGCATCGGTATCCAGGCCGGAGCCGCCGATTCGGGCGAAAATCGAATAAAGCAGGTGCCTTGGCAGGCTGCGCTCCACAGGTGCGACGGGCCGCGACAGTGCAGGAGCGTTTAAAGTTTCACCCGGCATCGGGTTAGAAGTATTCTGGCGAACGTGCAGCAAGTAAAGTGTCCTTCTCCGGTCGGAACAGAACAGGTCTCTCTATTCCGCTAAACATGAAGGAAAGACTCAGGATCGCCTTTGCCCGGCGCGGCTATTCTCCGAGCGGTGGTGCCGAAGGATATCTAAAACGACTCGCGCGTGGAGTAACCGAAGCCGGACACGACGTGCAACTTATTGCTACGAATGAATGGCCGGAGGATCAATGGCGATTTGGATCGGTCACCCGCCTGCGCGCAGAATCAGTCTTGGGGTTCGCGGACGAGCTGGAAGAAATCCGGCCGCAGCTCCATTATGATGCCTTGTTCAGCCTTGAGCGCGTCTGGAGTTGCGACGTATATCGCGCCGGCGACGGGGTCCATCGCGCCTGGCTGGTGCGCAGAAGGAACTTTGAGCTTCCCCTGAAGCAATTTGTTCGCGCACTTAACCGGAAGCATCGCGATCTGTTGCAGCTGGAGGAATCGCTGCTTGCGGATCGCAAAGCCGCGCGCGTGATCGTTGCGTCACAAATGGTGAAGAATGAGATCGTCGATTTTTATGCCTATCCCGCAGGCAACATCGACATCATTCGCAATGGCGTTCCACTCGACAAATTCCGGTTCGATCCGGAGGTTCGCCAAAAAGCGCGTGAGGATTTGAAATTGAAGCCGGATCAAATTGCACTCCTATTTGCAGGCTCTGGCTGGGACCGCAAGGGGTTGCTCTTTGCGATCCAAGCCATGGCGCTCTGCAAAAACAAAAAACTGCGTCTGCTCGTTGCCGGCCGCGGAAATGAAACGCTCTACAAAACGGCGCGGCTGCGCTTTTGGCGCGAAGAACCGGTGCGGTTTCTCGGCGAAGTTGCTGAGGTTGCGCGTCTTTACGCGGCTGCGGACATCTTCATTTTGCCGACAATTTATGATCCATTTTCCAATGCGTGTTTGGAAGCGCTCGCCTGCGGATTGCCGGTAATCACAACGCGGTCCAACGGCTTTAGCGAAATCATCGAAGACAGCGTCCACGGATCAATTGTCGATAACGCAGGCAATCTGGTTGGTTTGCGGGACGCAATTCGGTTCTGGTCCGATCCATCGCACCGTGCAGCAGCTCGTTCGAGGAACGTCGAGCGTGCGTCACAGTTCGACATTTCAAAGAACGTTGAGCAAACCCTCAAGGTTTTGATGGCCCTCGCGTTGTAGCCTCCGCTATTCTCAGCGGATTGACCCAAAATAAATCATCCAGCCAGCGCAGCATCCGCGTCTGGAAAAATCTGAAATACCTGATCGAGCCGCGAGATTTCGAAAATCGAGCGCACGGTTTCCTGTAATCCCGCGAGCAGAAATTTGCCTCCGTAGCCTTCCACTTTCTGCATCGCTCCGATCAACGCCGCCAAACCAGCGCTGTCGATGTAAGTCACGCCTGAGAGATCGACCACCAAACGTTGCGGTCTTTTCTCGATCATGCTGTTGAGTGACGCCGTAACAGAAGGAGAGACGTGGAGATCGATTTCGCCTTTGAGCGGCACGACATTGGAACGGTCTCGTTCTGGCGTCGGGCCAGCCGCGGAAGCATTTTTGTTCATTTCACCCTCCAATCGTCAACGGATCACCATCCGAGCGTATCGATAATGGTTTCCACATCTGAGAGATCATCAATCAGGAAATCCGGCTGATATCTTGCGAGGTCATCACGGGTCCACCTGCCGGTCGCCACCGCAACAGTGCGTGCGCCAAGCGCCTTGCCGCAGGCAATATCGCGCGGAGTATCGCCAATGACGTCGATCTCGGATGCGGCGAATTCCCGCCGATGCTTCTCTTTTGCACGGGCGCGAGCGAAGCGCCCGAGCTCGTTGCGGTCATGATGATCATCGGCAAAAGCGCCAAATTCAAAAAAGTGCCAAACGCCATAATGCTCAAGCTTGAGCCGCGCTCCGCGGGAGACATTTCCTGTGAGAAGCGCGAGCACCACATGCGGCCGTGACTTTAGCTTTTCGAGCAATTTGAGCACTCCGGGAAGCAGTTTGCCTTTCCGGCGCGGTAGTTCCAGCGAAAGAAAATGCACGTAGCTATCAAGGAACGCGCTTACGTTCTCGTTGGTCGGAGGGATTTTATGTTTGTTCAGGATGCTGACAACAATTCCGGAATCCGTCATGCCAGCAATCTCGATATCGTGCAGATCATCATCGATACCGAAACGCTCTTTGAAGGCGCATTTGAGTGCTCTAACGCCCGCGCCGCCCGAATGGATCAATGTGCCGTCGATATCAAAAAGCAGGAGGCGCTTTGCGATTGCGGATTGTCGGCCGCGCATAGGAGATTGAGTTTGCATTTCTCTAGCGGCGCTGTGCCTGCCAGGCCGTTGTAAAGTGATCTGATTTTGCGGGCCGAGCATTTTCAAAATCGACAGTTTGGACTCGGAAACGTGTTGGGGTAAAAACCGCCACCACAGATTACAAAGCCGGAGCGTGCATCATCAGCACCGCAATCATACTGCCGAGAAAGACGACTAGCACAATTGCCAGGCCGATAAAAATTCCATTGCGAACGGGGTCGGCTTCTTCTCTTTGATGCCAGAACCGCGACACGTTGCTAAACTCAGCGGACGCTCCGTTTAAGTCGGCATTTGTAGCTTCTGAAATAGGGACCTTTGGCATACCAAGTGTCATTTTGAGCGAACTCGACATATCTCCCCTTGTCAATATTTAGAGGTTCCTCGACCCGCTCGGAATGACAATAGCGTCGCCGATTGACCCGATAGCGGCGCACTCGCATAGTGCCGCTTCTCATGGCGATTGAGTTCACGCGCAACTTCTGCATCATCGCACACATCGATCACGGCAAAACGACGTTGTCCGACCGGTTGCTTGAGAGCACGGGCACGATCCACGAGCGTGAAAAGCAGGACCAGCTCCTTGATTCAATGGACCTGGAACGTGAGCGAGGGATCACGATTAAAGCGCATCCGGTGGCGATGCGTTACACGAGCAAATCCGGCCAAAGTTATCGGCTGAACCTGCTCGACACCCCGGGGCATGTCGATTTCGCCTATGAAGTATCGCGAAGCCTCGCCGCATGCGAAGGCGCCCTATTGGTGGTGGACGCGGCGCAAGGAGTGGAAGCGCAAACCGTGGCGAACGTTCACCTGGCTCACAAACAGGGGCTCACAATTGTTCCGATTATCAACAAGATCGACCTGCCGAATGCCGACGTCGCCTCAGTGAAACGCCAGTTGGAAGAAATTCTTGCCATCCCTGCGGAGGAATCGATTGAGGCGAGTGCCAAGATGGGAAGTGGTATCGAGGAAATTCTCGAGGCCATCGTGACGCGAATTCCGGCACCGGAACCGCCGGCAGACGAAACATTGCGTGCGCTGGTTTTTGATTCTGTGTTCGATGCTTACCGCGGCGTGGTTGGCTACGTTCGCGTCGTTTCGGGAACGATGGAAGCGAATCGCGCGATTATGTTGATGAGCAACAACGCGCGCTACGAGATCAAGGAAGTGGGCGTGTTTACGCCCAAGATGCGCGTACAGGAAAAGCTGAATCCCGGCGACGTCGGCTATTTCATTGCAAACATTAAATCGACCGCTGACATAAAGATCGGCGACACCATCACTGACCAACGGCATCCTGCGCGCGTACCGCTTCTCAGCTTTCAGGAAATTCATCCCATGGTCTTCAGCGGCATCTATCCGATTAACACCGGTGACTTCGAACATTTGAAGACGGCAATCGGAAAGCTGCGCCTGAACGATTCCGCCTTTGTCTACCAGCCGGAAAGCTCCGTTGCTCTGGGCTTTGGATTTCGTTGCGGCTTCCTCGGGCTACTTCACATGGAGATCATCCAGGAACGGCTCCGGCGCGAATACAACATGGACATCATCGCCACCAGTCCCAGCGTGCTGTACGAAGTGCTGACCACACGCGAAGAGAAACTCTTGATCGATAACCCCGCTCACCTGCCCAACCCAAGCGTGATCCGCGAGATCCGGGAACCGATTGTTAAGGCATACGTGCTCTGTCCAAATGAAAACATTGGTGACATACTGCAACTGATTCTGGAGAAACGCGGGCAGATGGAACGCACCGAGTCGCTCGATACGCGCCGGGTGATGTTGCATTGCGAATTGCCGCTCAACGAAATTCTCGTCGATTTTAACGACAAGATTAAAAGCATCACGCGCGGTTATGGTTCGATGGATTATGAGCATGCGGGGTATCGGGTCGCGAAGTTGGTGAAACTGGACCTGCTCGTGAACGGCGAACCAGTGGATGCTTTTTCGACAATCGTACACAAAGACCGCGCCGAGGCGCGCGGACGCCAGCTTGCAGCCAAATTGAAGGAAGTGATCCCGCGGCAGCTTTACCAGGTCGCGATTCAAGCGGCCATTGGCGGGAAAATTATTGCGCGCGAGAGTGTTTCGGCGTTACGGAAAAATGTGACCGCGAAATGCTACGGCGGCGATATCACTCGGAAACGAAAATTATTGGAGAAACAAAAAGAAGGAAAAAAACGGATGAAAAGTATCGGGAAAATCAACATTCCTCAGGAAGCGTTCATTGAGGTGCTAAAGGCTCAGTGACTCTTGCGATGAGACATTGCTCGACTGCGCTTCGCTCCTTTCGGAATGACTATGGGCTGGGGGTTCGGTCATTCGTGCTTCGTCATTGTTTCGTCATTCGACATTCGAGCTTCGTCATTTTTTGAATCATGTTCACGTCGCGTCAGGTTAAACACAGCAGATTGCTCCTGCGGCATGCCCGGAAGTACCTGCGCTACAAGGATGACCGGCTCAGTACGTCGGACCGCGAAGAGATCCTCGCCGGCATGAAGAACCTCCGCGAAGCGTTACGTGATAAAGACCGCGAGAGAATTCACAGCGCGGCCGATACGCTTGATAAGACGCTGCACAGGTTGACGCCTGTGACCTGGGAATCGCACTGGCGGGAGAATTGCGAGGTGATTTTGGTGGCAATTGTTGTGGCGGTAGGCATTCGCTCCTATTTCTTGCAGCCATTTAAAATTCCCACCGGCTCGATGCAACCCACATTAAATGGGATCATCGGTCATCCCAGCAGCGATCCGGCTCCAAATATTCTGCGACAGATCGGCGAGTTCATTGCGATGGGTCGTAATTACATCAACGTGGTCTCACGCGAGGATGACCAGGTTTCTGAAATTGTGCCAAAAAAGATCCTCTTCTTCTTTACCTTTTCGCGACTGATCTGCCAGCGGCAGAACTTTCTGGTGTATGCGTCGCCCGACACGCTCAGTCATGATTTTAACGTTTTTCCGGGTCGCGTTTATCATCGCGGTGAAATCATTGCCAGAGGCGCAATTGACACAGGCGATCAGGTTTTCGTGGACAAGTTTAGCTACAACTTTGTTAAGCCTCATCGCGGCGACGTTTTCGTTTTCCGCACCGACAATATCCCGGCAATCCGCCCGGACCCGGAGACGGGGCCGCCCTTTTATATCAAACGGCTGGCTGGATTACCTGGCGATACTCTGCGGATCGATCCCCCGTTTCTTTATGCGAATGGCAAGAAAGCTGAAGGTTTCGGGTTCGAGCGCGTCATGTCAGCGAAACCTCCGTACCGCGGTTATGCTCCGGGTAAAGACCATCTGTCGCGGCCAGATCGAACGTACACGGTGCCGAAGGATGGCTATTTTGCCTTGGGCGACAACAGCTATAACAGCTTCGACGGCCGTTACTGGGGACCGGTTCCTCAGCAAAACCTGGTCGGGCGCGGCTTGTTGGTCTATTGGCCGTTTTACCCACACTGGGGTTTAATTCGCTAAGACCAATTCAAAAGATAAGGACAAACCGCCGGGACATCTGCTTGTGCTCGACGTGGGGGACGGTCGCGCGCTATCAAAACATTGATTGCTGATATGTGGCAAAATGTACCGCCCTTCTACCCGCTATTGGGACTCTTCGGCGGCTACGCGCTGGTGATGTTTTTCAATCCAGTGCGGCGTGCGCTGGCCGATGGTTTTCGTTGTATTGGCCGCTACAAGCGCATCTGGATCACGTTTTCCCTGCTGGGATTTGGCTATTTCGTTTTTCAGTTCGTCACGTTCACGCCCGTTCGAAACTGGTCTGATCTGGATCTGGCCCAGATCGCCTCATTACCTCAATGGTATTGGCCGCGATTTGCAGAGATTTGGACGGAAACGCCGTTGCCTGCGCTGGAAGGGGTGGCAGGAATTTTCGACAACGCCACCACCACCTACCCTCTTTCAGTCGTAGCCGCCGTGTTCATGCTCGTCAACTGGCGCGGGCTGCATGGAGCGCTGGTTCGCGCGTTGCGAAAACGGTACGGTTTCTGGGGTTATCTTGTTTACTTAATTCTCTTGCTGAGCGCACTCGCGTCGCTCTTGAAACCGATTGTATTCTGGCGATTACCGGAGTGGAGCGGTCTGGTCCCGGCTGCCGGCCTCCTGCGAATCTCGGCCACTGTGGATGCGGCGGCATTCATTTTCGAATACCTGCTGGGAGTCTATATCCAAGTGTATCTCATTACTGTGTGTCTGGCCTGGATCAAAGGCGTTAGTTTTGAAGAAGGAGAACTATTCCGCTTCGCCATGCGCCGCTTTAGTTATGTGTTGGAATGGGCGGGCATTGTCGTCGCAGTCAGCACGTTGATTGTCCGGGTACCCCTCGTCCTTGCCTACTTCACGAATATTCCCGGCGTCCTCGACTACCTGCCGATTGCGCGGGTGCTGATGAGCGGTTTGATCATTGCCTTTTGCTCGGTCCAAATCTCGCTGGCGCTTCACAATGAAACATTGATCGAAGCGATGCGCGCCCACGCCCAGTTCGTCCGTCAAAATGCAGACCGCCTCGCCTGGTTTTTGATCATTTGCGGGCTGCATTTTTTTGCGATCATGATCTGCGACGCCGTCATACGCAGCGCAATTGCCGATCGTCTGGGCGCACTGTTTCTGTGGAAATTCAGTTTTGCTTTTCTCCGCGGAATGATTGCCGGATGGCTTCTGGCTTCGTGGGTCTGTCTATTTCGCCAATGCGAAAACCGCCGCATTAATCAGGAGAAATGGATTCAGTACTAAAAAGCTGGCTTGCAAGAGGACGGATGTGAATGCCGCGACCATTACGCGCCAGAGCAAATCGAATTTGGCACTGGCGTTCATTTCTTTGGGCCGCGAACGCAAACACGACATCATTATTTTCTACGCATTTTGCCGAGTGATCGATGATATTGCCGATTCCGCGGAGTTAACGCTGGCAGAGAAGGAACTGCGTTTGGCTAAATGGCGCCAGATGCTCCAGGCGCCCGCTCCAGACGAACCGCTCCTTGCTCAGGACGTAAGACTTTTAATTGAGAAATATTCGCTGCCGGTCGGAATGTTCGAGGAAATTATTGCCGGAGTAGAAATGGACTTGAGCATTCGGCGCTATGCCACTTTTGAAGAGCTCCGGGTCTATTGCTATCGGGTCGCCAGTGCAGTCGGACTGGTCAGCATCGAGATCTTTGGCTATCGAAATGCAGGCTGCAAACAATATGCAATCGAGCTTGGGTTGGCGTTACAAATGACCAACATTATCCGCGATGTGGGAAAGGATTTGCAGGATGGCCGCATTTATCTCCCGCAGGAAGACCTAGCGCGGTTCAATTACTCCGAAACGGAGCTGCAAGACCGGCAATATAACGAACGTTTTCTCCGCCTGATAGGATTCGAAGCGGCGCGTGCACGGGAGTTTTTCTCCCATGCGGCCGCCGCACTCCCGCCTGAAGACCGCAGAGCAATGGCGCCCGCCGAAATTATGGCCTCGATCTACCGCGGTCTGCTTCGCCAAATGGAGCTGGACAAGTTTCGCGTTTTCGAAAAAGAATATCAGTTAAGCAAGCTGGAGAAAGCAGGCCGAATCGCGAAGCAACTCGTCAAATCTTTTTTGAATTTGCCGCCGCGAACATCCGTCTGAGTTTCCAGCTGCGAAATCTTAGGAAAGACAAATCTATGAAAATGAAATCTCTGAAAATTCTGTCGGCGATCACGATTGCGTTGTTTGTGCTCGGCACAACGCTTTACGCGCAAGGCACGGACTCGCGCATAGGCAGTATAGGGCGTGAACGGGTTGACCATGGGGCGACCCCAGCTACGGCGATCACCAAAGCAGAGGCTGAAAAAAAGTATCCGCCGCAGGGAGGGAGCTACCCCACCGGTCAGCGAGATCCTCATGATCCGTCGGGAGTTGTTGTAAGCCCCTACCCGCCGCATGAAAAGTACGACTGCTCGAAGGTCGCACACGGCGGGTTGGTTGTTGATGCTAAGGTAAACAAGGTCTTTGTAAGGCCCTAAGCCGCTAAAAACTTCAGACTGCAGAAGAGTCCCCGAGAGCGGATCGTGCGGATTTGCTTCGCAACAACTCTGTACGCGCGCAGTTTAATTAGTTCGTTGGCAAATCTATGAAGACGAATGCTGTTGTAATTGTTTCAGTAATTTCACTGAGTTCTCTTTTTCTAGGTTCCTGTGACACGCCGGTCGGCCAAGGGGCCGCATGGGGCGCTGCCACCGGCGCGATCATCGGCGGTGCGGCGACTGGCAATGTGCGCGCCGCATCAATTGGCGCAGCGGCAGGAGCCGCCGCTGGCGCTTTAACCGGCAAGATTGTCCAGGAGAATCAAGCCGCGCGTTACGGGCCGCCGCCCCCGGGCGGTTATCCATATGCGCGCTGGGCGGGAAGGCCAGGCTTTTTTTATAGCCCTTACACGGGGCGCGTTTACGATCTGGGTGGCGTGCCGCCCGGTGGCCTTACTCGCGACGTTGATACCGGCCAGCTTTTTCGCAAACCATAGCCGACTGCCAGCGTTAGATCAGCGCGCCTGCGCTTGAAGCGCATCGACGAGCGCTCGCACTTCGTCGGTCATTTTCAATAACTCCGGCCAGGGACGGTGATAGTTTTCGCCCGGTAATTTTCGCGTGGCGTCAAATCCCATGTGCGAACCGATGTTCTGTTTACTCGGTGCGTGGTCCAGCGAGTCGCTTGGATTCTTGATGATGGTTGTGTCCCGTCCCGGATCTGTGTTCGCGCACAAGCGGAAAAGCACCTCGCTTGTGTTGTGCACGTCGCAATCTTCATCCACGGCGATGATGTATTTGCTAAACATCATTTGGCCCATGCCCCAGAGACCGTGCATCACCTTAAACGCCTGATAAGGGTACTGTTTGCGAATGCTGACAAAGACCAGATTGTGAAAAACGCCTTCGGGCGGCAGCGTCATATCCACGAGTTCGGGGAAATTCATTTTGAACACCGGCAGCAAAATCCGCACGCAAGCGTCGCCGATGTAGTAATCCTCCATAGGGGGCTTGCCGACGATTGTTGTTGGATAAATCGCATCCCGCCGGTGCGTGATCGCCGTCAAATGGAAAACGGGATAATCTTCGATCGCGGTATAAAAGCCGGTGTGATCGCCAAACGGTCCCTCAGGCCGCATTTCACCCGGCTGCACATGACCTTCGAGAACGAAATCGACGTCTGCGGGCACTTCGAGGTCAATGGTTTTGCAGCGAACAAGTTCGATTGATTTCTTTCGCAGGAAGCCGGCGAAGAACAGTTCGTCCAATCCGTCCGGCAACGGTGCAGTTGCCGCGAATGTGTAAACAGGGTCGCCACCGAGTGTGACTGCGACTGGCATGCGTTCACCGCGTTCGTAGTAACGTTTGCCGTGGCGCGCGCCTACCTTATGAAGTTGCCAATGCATTGCGGTCGTAGCCTCGTCATAGACTTGCATCCGGTAAATGCCGATGTTGCGCGCGCCAGTCTCAGGGTCGCGCGTGTGCACATTTGGCAGGGTAATGAAACGCCCGCCGTCTTTTGGCCAACATTTGAGAATCGGAAGATCCCGCAAAGAAAAAGCTTCTCCATTGCCAAGCTTGTGCACGACTTCCTGGCACGGTGCTTCGCGGACAGATTTTGGACGCGCATGCAGCAGATGGATTCCCTGCTTCAACAGGCTCCAGCCTTCACGCAGGTCGGTTGGCGGCTTTGCTTTGAGGATAAGTTGAATCTCCTGTGCGATATCTGCGACGTCTGCGACTTGTAGTGCAAGGGCCATCCGTCGACGCGATCCCATCGTGTTGATTGCAACCGGGAATTCTGATTTTTGTCCCTCGACAACTGGATGCTCAAACAAAAGAGCTTTTCCGCCACCGGGCGATTTCATCTCGCGGTCTGCCCACTCGGCGATAAGCAGATCCGTATCCGCCGGGATTGCGACGCGTTTCAGTTCGCCCTCTTTTTCAAGTGCGTTGAGGAATTCCCGAAATGAGCGATAAGCCATTGATGAAACGCACCGGAATAGTGACTCCTCCGGCGGCGAAATGCGACAGAATTTTGGTCGGCTCTAGTGCGAAGCCAGGTAACGGAAGGCTACAACCCTGCCGTTGGCGAAAGTGACGACCTTGCCTGGGTAAGGGATAGTTGGTGGGATGTCCGAATAATAAAATGGATCGTACAAAGGAGCCCCGAGATATGGGTCCCACGGCCCGTAGCCTGGATAATAGGGGTACGTCACGTAGTAAATGTAAGCCCAGGTCTCCGTCGGACCGCTGCCCATGTTGGCCACAACTTTTCGATCGGGCGAACCCCACGCAAGCCACACGGCCGTTCGTGACATGCCAATACGAACTTGCCCCTGGCCAACCAGCGATTGGTCTCTGTGCGACAGACTCTGGTAAAGGTCTGGATGCTCCGAAATTCGCGTTTGCGGTGTTGAACAACTGGTGACAATAAGCGCGCCCGTCGTAAGGGCGAGTGTCGATGCCGCAACGAAAAATCGACGCTTCATTGCTATGAGGAAACCATACTCGCCACGGAGTTGGCAAGCCAAACTCGGCGTTACAGCGGCGGTGGCGACGGCAGGTACCGGAAGAACACAACTCTGCCGTTTGAGAAGGTGACCCCTTTGGACGGGTACGGGAACTTTGGCGGGATGTATGACCAATCAAATGGGCCATAATAATAGGGCCCGCCGTAGCTGGGAGGCGTATTGTAACGTATATAGACCCACGTTTCAGTGGGACGACCACGCACATTGCCGGGCAGCTTTTGATCAGGTGTACCCCATGCGAGCCATACCGCGTCCGTGGTCATACCTGGGCGAATCTGCCCTTGGCTGACCAATGCCTGGTCGGTCGCCGAGAGACGCTGGTAGATTTCGGGATGTTGGGAAATGCGCGCTTCTGTCGTTGCACAACTACTCAAAATCAGGGTCCCAGCTGCCATCCCGAATGTCAGCGCGACGGACAAGACTCGACGCTGCATAGCGTGACGATCATACGTCTCAACTACATTCAGTCAATTGATGCGCTTGGTTGATTCATGACCGCGTTCTTCGTAACGTGTCGGCGGATGCAAGATCGTCACGGCCATCGGATTTCTTATCTGCGCGTATCGATCACAGACCGCTGCAATGAGCGTTGCAGTTATTGCATGCCGCAGGAATTGCAGGAATGGTTGCCGCGCGAGGAAATTCTAAGCTTCGAGGAAACGCTGCGGCTGATTCGGATCGCCGCGGAGCTGGGTGTTTCAAAAGTGAGGGTTACTGGTGGCGAGCCGGTGACGCGCCGGGATGTGCTCAATTTCGTTCGGCGGATCCCTGAGATTCCTGGGATCAAGAGCATCGGTCTCTCAACGAACGGGACGCTGCTTGCGCGCGAAATAACATCGGGTAAGACCATGGCGGCAGCCTTGCGGGACGCAGGTGTGCAATCGGTAAACATTTCACTCGATACGCTGGATCGAGATGCTTACTCACAAATCACCGGTCGGGATTTCCATGAACACGTTCTCAGGGGAATCGATGCAGCCATTAGCGCAGACTTCGATCAAATCAAACTGAATACCGTATTAATGCGTGGCCGAAACGAAGATCAACTGATCCCGTTGGTAGAATTCGCCGGGGCGCGCGATTTGATTCTGCGTTTCATCGAGATGATGCCAGTGAGCACAATCGACGTTCTGGACGAAAATAATTTCATTTCGGTTCTTGAAGCGAAACGGTTAATTGAATCATTGTACGGGTGTTTGATTCCAGAGGCGGAATTTCGGACGAACGGTCCCGCCGCGTACTACCAAATTCCCGGTCGGAAACAGCGCATTGGCTTCATCGGGGCGATGACAAACCTGCATTTCTGCGAAAGCTGCAACAAACTTCGGCTCACATGTGACGGGAAATTGCGTCCGTGTCTCGGCAGCTATCTGGAGTTCGACATTATGAAACCGCTGCGGGCCGGCGCGAGTGATGCGGAGCTGAGGCAATTCTTTCTCGATGTCGTCGAGCGCAAACCTGCACAGCACGATTTCAGAGACAATTATCAACCGAACCGCAAGATGGTCGCCATCGGCGGGTGACCCTGAAGGACGTGTCATGTTGAGCGAAGCGAAACAGCTCTGATTACGGTTGCCGCAACAATATCTGAGATTCTTCGCTTCGCTCACAATGACAACGATGCAAAAATGAAACGCCTGACTCACGTCAGTTCCGATGGCAAGGCGCAGATGGTTGATGTGTCGTCAAAACCGATGAGTAAGCGAAGAGCTGTTGCGGCCGGCAAAATCAGACTCCGGCGCGAGACACTCGACCTGATCAAGAACGATCGAATCGTAAAGGGCAATGTTTTCGCGACGGCGCGAATTGCCGGCATCCAGGCTGCGAAGCAAACGGCGCAGCTAATTCCGCTGTGTCACACCCTGCCGCTCGGCGAAGTTAAGATCGACATTGTCACTTCTAACGAGAGCGCCAATGTGGAGTGCACGGCGCAGACAGTTGCGCAGACGGGCGTCGAAATGGAAGCGCTCGTTGGCGCCACTGTCGCGTTGCTCAGCATTTACGACATGTGCAAAGCAGTAGATAAAGAGATGCAGATTTACGACGTCCGGCTAATCGAGAAGACGAAAAGTACTGTAGCCGTTTCGCTGTGCAAACCGCATCGGAGCCATGTAAGAGCATCTCAGCGTCGAGTCGCCAACAAGGCGACGGCTACAACAAATGACTCACGAATCAAACGGAAGTCGTAGCCTACACGAACGTGCAAATTACCGTTGGCATCATCACGATCTCGGATCGCGCAAGCGCCGGCGATTACAAAGATCTCGGCGGGCCCGCGCTGAAAGACGAGGCGCACAAAGCGGGCTGGCAGCTTCTCGCGGAAGCGATTGTGCCGGATGACTTGAAACGCATCCAAGAAACAATTCGCTCGTTCGCCCAGCAGGGTTGCGGATTAATTTTGATGACTGGTGGCACAGGAATCGGACCGCGCGATGTCACCCCGGAAGCGATCCGTGGGATTATGCGCGTCGAGCTGCCCGGCTTCGGAGAAGTGATGCGGGCGGAATCCATGAAAATCACGCCCAACTCAATTCTCTCGCGCAGTTTAGCAGCCATTGTTGATCATTCGTTGGTGATCGCGCTGCCCGGAAAACCCAGTGGCGCTGTGGAATGTCTCGGTTTCGTGCAAGGCGCAATCCCGCATGGTGTCGCGCTCGCGCAAGGCACGCCGACATCATGCTGAAGCTTGGAATGCGGCAATCCTCCGCCGCTTTCTTGTAGGCCCTTCAGTCAGGCCAAACCAGCAGTCGCATGAGCTGGCTGCCATAGTTTGTGAGATGCGCGTTATTCTCGTGACCTGAAACTACGTCGCGAGTGAGATGGGAATATTCGATCGAGCTCTTCTTGACATAGCTTAGTTCCGGTTGGGTCATGTGTCTTTCGCTGGGCGCGATTGTCAGAGGCACACCTGAGCGGGAGAACGAAACTTCCCACGATGATCCCTCCCTTCGTTTGCCTCCCGCGAGCATCCAAGGATAAAGCTTTAGCAAATCGAAATGCCGAGCTCTCGGTACAGCAACCTTGTAGAAGGTCTCTTCGTCGTTGAGAAACTCGGGAATCGTCAGCGCCGGATTTTTCCGAAGCGCCAAAAAGAGGCGCGCGACATCGAGACCTGCGAGATTCATGCCGTTGTAAATACCATGCTGATTTGGATCGCTTCTAAAAAATGTGTTGTACCACGCTTCGAACTGACGGCTGAACATCAGGTCCAATTCCAAGTGGAGATGCGCACGTTCTCGATTTAGGCCGGTTCCTGTGTAACCCATTACTGCGATGCGCTGGCCCCGTTTCACCATCTCGCCGGACTGCACTGAAATCGAGCTAAGGTGTCCGTACAGGCTGTAGTAATTGGAGCCGTCCCAGTGGTGTTCGATCACGACGTATTTTCCGTAATTCGAATAGCCAGGCACGAGACTAGTGTGGACGACTCTTCCATCGGCGATCGCGCGCACTTCGTCGAGCGGGTCGCCATTTGCATCCCGGTGTAATGGACGAATATCGATGCCTTCGTGAAACCGGGTATAAACAACGCCGCCTGCGGTGTCGGTGGGATCGCGCACAAACCCGTATTGGCCACCCTCCCATGGGGTCGATTTCACTCCTTTGTAATTGCGTTCCACATACTGGTAAAACGCGGCACCGTCACCCGAGAACAACCCGTCATTGTCCGTTGGCAGAACAAGATCTAATCCCTGACTTAGCGAAGTCTGAACCCCCATCGAGATTGACGAGAAAAAAGCAAGCACAATTGCGGCAGCGAATAATCGCATGATTTATCAGGGCCGTTGAGGTTTTTGTTGGCCAATCGACCGCCAGTCTTTTTTCATCAAATCAATGTCGGCTGCAGTCAATCCGGACGGGATGTAAATCTTTCCGTCGGAGACGCGCTTATCGATCTGGAGTTCGGTTATCGCCCTTCCATTGACGAACACAAAGAGGAACCCGCCGCGGCGCTCAACGCTCAACGTGTCCAGCACCACGCGTCCGTGCTCGTCGAGTTGAATCAGCGCGCCATAAGTTCCGTTCTGGGCCGCATAAGAAGAGAACCCGCTGACATCGTGCTCCGAAATCCACGGCATTTTTTCGATGGCCACGTCTTTTCCCGAGATCTGGGCGCGAACAGACGTTGCGAACACTTCGCTATCCCGCGGGTTGGCTTGTGCGTGCACCCGGAACGTGCAATGTCGTTGTTTCGCGATGCCGTCAGCCAGCGCAAAAGCCAGGCAAATCGCGAATACAGATAGAGTCTTCATGCCGCTTGATAAAGGGTTTGACACGAATTTTGCAACTCCGAAAACTTTTGGGCTGTTTAGCCTGCTCATGACGCGCCGGATACTTTTGCTTCTCTTATTGCTTTTAATGGCCGGGGACATCTTTGGCCAGGATATCACGCCCACACCGACTCCGGCGCGGAGGCGCGGGTGGTTGAGCCGCATTCTCCATCCATTTTCGCCGGAAGTGGTCCCGCATTACAAAGATTCAAGGTTGCGTGGGCTGGCTCTTGACCTCCAAATTACACCGCAGACAGTGAAGCTGTCTGAGGTTCGTCAGCTTGGCGTGAAAGTGACGCTGGCAAATCTATCCAAGCGTCCTGTGCCCCTCGACTTTCCCACCAATCAGCGGATCGAGATTTACCTGATGGATTCCGCAGGAGACATTTTGGCAAAATGGTCCGACAACCACGCAATCACCGAAAAACCCGTCACGATTTTAATAAATTCTCAAGAGCGGGTCGAGTACAACGAGACAATCGCGACGCGCGAGCTCACTCCAAACAAGGTTTTTATTGCAGAAGTCTTCTTTCCCCAATACCCAGAGCTGCGAATCCGGCAAAAATTCCTCGCTGTCCCTTGAGCCGGTTCATCATCGATAGCAGGAAGCCGATAAAGCCAACCGTGGGTACCAATCAACGATCAACTACAAAATATCAGCTTTTCTCCGATTATCACACGCATCCACAGGGACATCGGGTGCAACGATACACCCAGACGTTACTTCAGCCTTGGGCGGATTCAGCGCGTAACTTAGGTTTGACCGATATTGCTTTTACCGATCACGATCGTTATCACGCCGGAATCGATTTCGATCAGATCGATCGTTTGCGGGAGAGAAACCCCGATTTGCGAATCCGCGCCGGCATTGAGCTCGATAATGATCCCATTCACTCGGCGGCCGGCCGAAACTGGATTGAGAAGCATTGGGACAAACTCGATTTTGTCCTGGGCTCGATTCATTTCCTCGATCGCCCCGATCAGATGTTCGACAGCGTGCCGGATGGCGCGACGCAATTCAAAGGCCGCAATGTCGACGCAATGTACGCTAATTATTTTGGTCGCGTCCGAGAAATAGCAGCTACGGGTTTGATCGATTGCCTTGCCCATCTCGATCTCATCAAAATCCATGGTCATCGGCCGAGTGCAGAGATCGGTGGTTTGGTCAATGAAACGCTTGATTTTATTCGTGCGCAGAATCTCACGATCGAGCTTTCCACTGCCGGATGGCGCAAGCCGGTGAACGAAGCTTACCCAGGAGACCGGATCATTGAGCTCGCAATGCAGAAAGGTATTCCCTTCACCACTGCATCCGACGCGCACTCACACGCGCAACTTGGGGATAAATTTGCGAGCCTGGCGCAAAGAATGGCGAGTCTTGGAATTCAGGAGGTCTGCGTTTTCGAAGGGCACAGGCGCACCCAGCTCCTATTATAGCTGCAGGTCGAGCTGCGGTTCCCCTGTTGAAAACGCGTTTTCTGCCTGCGCAGGCAGCGGTAACATAAAGCCGAGACGCTGGGCAAGACGTTGGCACGTTTCAGGTGCAAATCCTTCGAAGTGGTTGCCGGCAAATGCCCAGACGTTGCGCACCTCTGGAAGATGCCGTTCGATCTTAAGGGACCAGCTTTCCAGTGCGGCTTCGCGTTTCCAGAGTAGTTTTTCGTAGCGATGGACGTGGCCACCGTCAACGTCGTATTTCGTTGCGTAATCACCAAGCAAACGCAGATAGAGAGAATCTGTCGTGCACGGCAGGAATTCAAAAGGAGCAAGATTTCGTTGGTTGAGTGGAGTGGTATCGGCCCAGACCCAGCAAATGCGATATTTTTCCAAGAGCCCAATGAACTGTGGCCGATGCCAGCCAGGGTGACGAAATTCAATCGCAAACCGGAAATCTCGCGGCAGTTGCGCTAGAAATTTGCGAAGCGCCGGCTTGCCATCCTTTGGGGCCAAAGAAGGCGGGAGCTGAATGAGGATTATCTGAAGCTTTGGTCCTAGCGGCTCGATGGCTCGGAGAAACGAGCTTAATTCGAGGGCACAATTATGCAGCCGGCACGTGTGCGTGATCTGGCGAGGGAGCTTGCAGGTGAAGCGAAAAGCGGCGGGGGTCATTTCGACCCAGCGACGAACAGTGTCTTCCGCCGGAGCAGCATGAAAGGTGGAATCCACTTCAACTGCCGGAAAATAGTTGGCGTAAAATTCCAGCCAGCGAGACTCCGGTAGATCCGCGGGAAAAAAAACGCCACGCCAATCTTGAAAGCTCCATGCGCACGTGCCTATGCGAATTTTTTGCTGATCAGTCAGATTCAAAGGAAATGAAAGATTAGTCAGTTTGTCCCTTGCGAAAAGCCTTCATAGCGCAAAATGCGACGAATACGGCGGTACGGCGGCTGCGCGATGCGCGGCAGCTGCTGAAAACTTGACTGGCAAGATAAGTTAACTACCCTGCCACAGCCGAATGCAATTCATTATTCGCGCCTTTTTAGTTTTCGCGGTTGCTGCGTTTCTTTTGCCCGAATCCGGCAAGGGCTCTGTCGTTTTCAAGCCGGGACAAAAAGCGAAGTACGTATCGCCCGGCGAAGAGGAAATAAGCGGCGATGCCGCACAGATGTATCAAATCGGACAAACTGCGGAAAAAGAAGGCAACATTAAACGCGCGATCAAAGCTTACAAAAGTCTCGTTAAACGTCATCCCAAAGACACACTGGCCTCTGCCGCGCTTTATCGCAGCGCTCAGTTGCAGGAACAGCTCCACGACTACACACCGGCTGCCGAATCATTTAGCCAATTGGTGGAAAAATATCCCGGCAGCCCCCATTTCGAGGAAGCGATCGAGGCTCAGTTTCGTGTGGGCGAGATTTATCTAAACGGAAAGAAATTGAAATTTCTCGGCATTCCACTTGCATCTGCGTTGGATCGCGCGGTGACTATTTTCGCCAATGTTGTTCGCACCGCGCCGTACGGAAAGTACACAGCCCGTGCGCAGTTTGATATTGGGCTTGCGCGCGAGAAACAGGGCGCAAACGATGCGGCCCTACAAGCTTACCAGGCAGTAGCGGACAAGTTTCCGAATGAACCGGTGGCAGTGGATGCGCAGTATCAAATCGGTTACATTTGGTTCACGGCAGCCCAAACCGGCACAAAGGACGCGGCGGCATCAGCCAACGCCAAAACTGCGTTCCAGGACTTCCTCTTCCATTATCCAAAGAGCGAGAAAGCAGCGCAGGCGCGCGCTAACCTCGACATTCTCGAACACAAGCAAACGGCCAACTCGTACAAGGTCGCGAAATTTTACGATAAACAAAAATATTACCGGGCGGCCGTCATCTATTACAACGAGGTCATTCGCCAGCAACCGGGGTCGGAGGAAAGCAATGAGGCCAAGAAGCGGATCGATCAGCTACGCGCAAAGTTCGGGGACGCTGCGCTTCAGCCGGCTTTGGCCGTCTCAGAAACTGGCAAGAAAAAGGGCGAAGCGCATGGCAGGCGGACTGCCGAAACCGGCTCCGCAAAGCCGGGTGCGCCAAATAACGACGCGCCGTTACCTGCACCGGAGACTGATTCTTCGCTTCCGCCGCCGGCTTCGCTGGCGCCCGATACTACGACTGCGCCTGAACCACTGCCGCCTCTGCCGGGCACAAGTACAGGTTCGGATACGTCTCCCGGTGCAGGCACCTCGGCCCCTCCCGACGCATCCGCCTCACCGGCGCCTTGAAAGCCTCACTTGCGACAGTATTCTGCCTCGCCTTGAGTGGTTGCCTTGGCTATCATGTTGGGCCGGTAAAACCGTATTATCTGCGCGATGTTCACAGCATCGCAGTCCCGACTTTTAAAAACCGCACCCTCGTCCCCCGCATCGAAGTTTTGGTCACTGATACGGTAATCAAGCAGTTGCAACAGGACGGGACGTTTCAGATTGAGAGCGGGGACAAAGCGGACGCTACTTTGAATGGTGAGGTATACCGGATCGCCCGCACGCCAGCTCGCTCCGTACGTGGCAACGTATTGGCCACAACCGAATTTGCTCTGACACTAAGCGTAAAGTACTCTCTAACCGGAAAAAATGGCGAACAGCTTGCGGCGGCGAGTGACGCGATCGGAACGACGACCTTCTTCGTGAGTAGCGACGTTACCACTGATGAACGGCAAGCCTTGCCGCTGGCCACTGGGGATCTCGCGACCCGACTAGTTAGCCAAATAAGCGAGGGTTGGTGATGAGTGATGAAGGGGGAAGAAAGACTTTGGACCATCCTCAACGATAAACTTGATACTCTCCGGGCCACAAATCAGCTGCCTGAAGCGATTCGCGTTGCCGAAACTGCGCTTGAAATCGCCAAGCGCGCTTTCAAGGGAAACGAGGTTCCGCTTGCCACGAGCTTCGAGAAGCTAGGCCAGCTACTCGAACAAAAGGGAGATTACACTGCCGCCGAGGCAAACCTCCTGAAGGCGCATGCAATCCTGGAAAAGGGGAAACCACCCGATCAGCATGCCATCTACCGCTCAGCGCGGCGGCTAGCATCCTTATGCGATAGCCTTGGCCAATCTGAGGAGGCGATCAATTTTTATCAGAAAGCAATAGCCGCCGGTACCCAGATCGACGACGTTCCCTATTCCGATATCGGAACGATGTTAAACAACATTGCGCTGATTCTGCGCAAATCTGGCCGGCAAAAGGCCGCCGAGCCATGCTACGTGCGTGCTTTGGAGATTTATGAGAAACAACTTGGCCCCGACCACCCTGATGTGGCATCGGTTCTAAATAACCTGGCGGTGTTCTACACGAATGAACGTCGCTACACTGAAGCTGAGAAGATACATCTTCGCGCATTGGGCATCCGGGAGAAATTAAATCCACCTCCGCTTGCCGACATTGCGCAATCAAAATGCAACCTGGCGGTCGTCTATCATTCTCGCGGTGATTACGCAAAAGCCGCGGAACTTTATCAATCTTCGCTAAAAACGTGGGAGCAGGTGCCGGAGAAACCCTCGAAGGATTACGATATCGTTGTTTCGAATTATGCCGACCTTTTGCGTTCCATTGGCCAGGTCCGCAAAGCGCACCAGCTGGAGGTTCGCGCCCGGAAGAAGCGCTCGGGCTGATTCAACCAAACGTTCGTCGGTTTCATCCCATGTTAGCGCGCCGTATTTTGCCTTGCAGGTCGCCTGGTGACCACCCATTGTACTCTTACTGCCTTTGCTCGCGTGGCGGAATCGGCAGACGCGTACGGCTCAGGACCGTATGGGGAAACCCGTGGAGGTTCGAGTCCTCTCGCGAGCATTAGAAGCCCTGTCCCACCTGCAATCAGGAGGACACACAAACGCGACGGTTAATGAAAGGCTACTTCGCAGCTTTCCTTCTGGCCGCCCAACGTGCTTTCATTAGCTCAGAAAGCTTCCTTCTCCCGGCAGGCGTGAGTGTGCCTTTTTTCTTGGCAGGAGCTGCTTTCTTGCCCGCGGTTTTCCTCCGCGCCGCCCAGCGAGCCTTCATTAGCTGGGAGAGCTTTCTTCGTCCGGCAGGCGTGAGCTGGCCTTTCTTCTTTGCAGGAGTCGTGGGAGCCGGGCCCCTTAGTCTTGCCCAACGAGCTTTGGCGGCAGCCGCAAGCTTCGCCCGAGTAGCAGGCGAAAAATAACGGGCACCCGCCGGGCGCGTCGTCGTCGTCGTCGCCGGAAGCGCACGTCCTCCCAGAATTGAGGAAAGGCGGCTTTCCAGAGTCTCAATTTGTCGGCGAATTGAAATCGCTTCTTCTAGAGCTTTAACAGATGTATCCATCCTTGTTAGATAGCCTGAGTTGACGGGATAGCAATCCCTATTTTTCATAACAAGTTAATGGGTGAGGTGCCTTGGTCGGCCTTCCCTGGTAGTTAACATGCAATAACCAGTAAAATTAACTGTTCCAAAACTGCGAGCCGGTGTTCTATCAAATCCTGAAATGACTACGCAAGCTGCGCGGGTTCGAGAAATGTTCGGCTCCATCGCCGCACGCTACGATATCGCAAATCACTTGCTTAGCTGCGGGATAGATTTCTCCTGGCGAGAACGCGCCGCTAGAATTGTCACGGGCTGGCACCCTCATAGTGTTGCAGATCTTGCGACTGGCACCGGAGATTTGGCGCTGGCGCTGCAAAAGAAATTGCCAGATGCCGAGATCGCGGGTGTCGATTTCCTGCCGGAGATGCTGGAACTCGCGAAGCAAAAGGGTCTGCGCCAACCCGTACTTGCTGATGCGATGAACCTGCCATTTGGCGATGGTTCGTTTGACTGTGTCACGATCGCGTTTGGGCTGCGCAATTTGGAAAACTGCACAGCCGCGCTTGGCGAGATGTCGCGCGTAATCAAGAGCAACGGTCACTTGCTCGTGCTGGAGTTCTCACTGCCAACAACACCAATCTTACGCGCACTCTACCGTTTCTATCTACATCGCTGCTTACCTCTACTTGGTTCTTCCTTAACAGGCAAGAAAAATGCCTACGATTATCTTGGCGATTCGATCGAGGAATTTCCAAGTGGCGATGCAATGTGTCAGCTGATGGTGGAGAACGGTTTCACGTCCCCGACGTTCGAACCGCTCACAGGTGGAATCGTCACGATTTATACGGCCACAAAGCAGTAACTGCAGAAAGGAGCGACCGGGCAATCCCGATCCTTCAGCAATTCCGAAACTATTCAGAGTTGGCCCGCAGCCAGTGGCCTTTATTGCTTGGGACTGGGAGATGCAATTGCTGTCGCTGAGGCGCTCGGCGGCGCAATAGCTTGGCTGGCCACTTGCAATTTCAAAGTGTTCAAGTCCGAATTGCTGATCTCAAACGTGCCTTCACTCCCGTCCACGCGCGCGCACCACGTGCCGTCATTGTTTTGAGCCCCGATGGTCAACTTATGTGATTCTTTGTTGTCGGGTGAAGTAGTGAAGGCGAGAACCAGCTGTGGCTTTTCGAAGCCGTGTTGCGGCGTAGTTGGGCCTAGCCACCGCACTGCATGCAAGGCCGACAATGTCTTGAGCAGTGATTGCAGGTTAGCTTCGTTGATTTGGCCGCTTCCTTTCAACCATTGCCACTGGTTTGTCTGGTCGCGCTCAAGTGACAGCTCCTTCTCAGCTGTGATGCTTAAACGATGAATTTGCTCCGGCTTGGACTTAAAGATCGACAACTCCTGCCACTGCGGTGAAATCTGGTCCAGCAAACGGCGGCGCACTGCGACGACGAAAGGCTCATCGGTCAGCCGCGCGTAAACGTTATCGCCGTCTCCTTTTCCAAAGGCGATCCCAGCAAACGGTTGCTCGCCCGCCTTGGTTTCAGCCGTGTTTTCAGAAGCAAATGAACTGAACGTCAATTCAATCTGCGGCTTATCGAGGCCGTATTTCGTCAGATTGGACGCGACGTCTTCGACGAATCTTGTTACCCGCTCATTTTGCAGCGTGTCGATCAGGCGCCGAACCGCACCTGGATCCGCTGGCGCATTGTTTCGCGTAACGAGTGTCCAATTTCCATCTTTGCGCGCGAGAACGGTTTTGCCTTTGCCTGAAGCGTCGATGGTCATCCGATCGAGAATGTTCGTATCGATCCGAACCAAATGAGAGTCCCGCAAATCGGACGGCTTTGTGTTAAGTATTTCTTCGATCTTTTTCGGCAACGTGTAAACGGATCCGCGAGGGGCGAACCGCACATATACCTGGTCTTTTTCTTTCTCTGGAACAGTGCCGATCTGCAGCGTCTGACCTTTGTCCTCCCGCCCGAACACCTTGATCGAGTCACCGAGCTCGACCTTCTGATCTTTCTTTTGCTCCTGATCGTATAACGTGATCGATCCGAGGGGCTCCGCCAAACCGTAAGGCCGCAGGTCGCCACGATCATCGGCTATAAATTGTTGAATGCGGGCCGAGGTGATCTGCGAAATCAAGTCGCTTACTTTCCCATCATCGGCCCGGGCGCGGAGCGGCTTGAGGATGTCCCAGTGCTCGCCGTTCTTATCCAGCTCCATTTCACCAGCGGGCGTTTTCAATGTGACGCGGCGTACCTGCGCAGCCGTCACATCTGTAAGTTTTCTGTCGCGAAATTCCTCCGGTTTTTTGTCGATATCTTTCTTGACCGACTGCGTCGCAAGAAACGTTTCCTTTGAGTTCTGGAAGCGCACATACATTTTGCCTTCCAACGCGGCGTCTTTACCAAACAAAATTTCCGGCGGTTTATCGCGGCCGAGCAGCTTGAGCTTTAGTTTCGGATTGTTCAGGCCATACTCGGTCAGTTTGCTCTTATCGGCGTCAATATCTTTTGCGGAGATAGTCCCCTCCTTCGGCCACGTCTCCAAGTCGGACAACAAATTCTCAACAAGAGCTCCATCTGCCTGGTCTTTGATCGGCGTTTCAAGTCGCCACTTGTTCTCGCGGCGTCGTATTTCAATCTTTTGGTCGCCATTTTGAATGACGATGCCGTCGATTTTGCTTCTGTCGAAATTGACAACGTTCTGGGCCTGCCGTCTTGCCTCCTCCGTGCTCGGCCGCTTCATTTCAAAGAACCTGAAGTAAGCGACGCCGGCCAGCGCGATGACCGCCAGGATGAGGGTATTCCTCCACTTCATACTAAACGCGGCGCTGCCACCACACCATCGTTCCGATCAACGCTGGCACCAGCGGTATGAACACCAAAAGAATCCAGCGCAACTGCCGCAACGCCTCTTCGTTAAGACTGAAGGTGAGTGGCTTCGGAACCTTCGGCGCGATACCGATAAACTGTTCCCGACTAAGCAGCCAGTTCACACTGCCGGAGATGAAATCGAGCCCCTGCTGATCTTGCGTGATCGCGTTGTCCTGAACGAAGGTTGCGTTACTAACTACTACCAACCGCGACGAATTCACCTGGACCCGCTGATCCGCACTGCCCCCTTTTTCGACTGCCGCTCCGATTGTGATCGGCACATTACTACTTTGCTTCGCATCGGCCTGTAGTTTTGCCTGGTCGTCCGTGTTGTAGTCGGTTTCTGCAAAATAGCCTTTTTCTGCCTGGATCAGCGGCTCCACCCGTATGTTGGCGGCGCGGACCCGGTCCTGCTCAGGGGTAAGCGAAGATGTGCCTCCTAAGAAGAGCGCCCGCACATCGGCCAGCCGCTTTGTAATTGGACTATCCCCCAGGAAACGCGCTTGCACGTCTCGCGTTAATGCCAGCTCCTGGATACCGGTCCGCAAGAAAACCATCAGTCTGTCGTCATTCATTTTGACGCCCAGTTCGTTGACAAAGCCGCGGAGCTTCGGCGTTTTCCACGCTGGATCCAGCAAAAGCAATATCCGCCCCTGTTTATCCCAGAAGTCGCGTAACAGTTTCATTTCGCGATCGGAAAAATCGTATTGTGGCCCGACAATCATCACAGCTTTCACGTCAACTGGGATTGCATCGAGATCGAGCAGGTTCAGTTCCTGAAACTTGATGTTTTCGTTTTCGATAAACGTTTTCAGCACGGTGATCGGGCTGCTATTTTCCGAAAGCGACGGTTCCTTGTGACCGGTGACATAACCAAGGGTCTTCTTTTTCCCTTCGACAAGATCCATCATCGCGCTGGTGATGGCTTGCTCGCCTTTGAATGCAGTCACACGCGGGCCTTCGCCGAACGCCATTCCACTCTGGTCGAAATCGGCCATCTCCGATGCCTTAACGGTCTTATTGCGACCCTCGTAATCGAGCACCAAAAGGCTTTCGTCCGTGACAACCTTGTATTTGTCGAACAACTCTTTGGCGCGGGAAAGATTCCGCTCAGGATCGATATGCTCGATGTCGACCTTTCCCTTACCGGCATACTGATATTCCGTAAGCAAATTCTGAACGTCTCCAGTAATCGGCGTATTCGGCGCAAAGAAAACCGTGATGCGCATCTTACTCTTGAGGGTATGGAGAAAACGCTTCGTTTTATCTGAGAGCGCATATTTTTGATCCCGGGAGAAATCCCAACGCGCGTAGTGCTTGAAGGCGAAGGAATTCACCATTGCAACGACAAACAAGATCAACACGATCTGGACGAGAACGTTGAAGCCGATGCGAATCCGGCCAATTTTCTTCTCTGAGCGCGTCCGAGCCTTTTTGGTGTTGTCAGGCATCCGTTAGAGCCTCCATTTGCGGGATTGGAACGCCTGATAGGTGAGCGTCAGCATCACAACGGTCATGCTCAGATAGAGCACGATCGGACGGGTATCGATTACGCCCCGAGAAAATGTCCCCATGTGTTCGATCGCGGAAAAGTAACCCAGCAAATCGCGCGTTGTAGAAGTAACATCCAGAAGGATGAACTGAACCAGGCCGAGAAAAAATAACAGGGTAATTGCGCAGAAAGAAATAACCGCAGCGATGATTTGGTTCTTGGTCAGAACAGACGTCAGACAGCCAATGGAGAGATAAAACATTCCTAGCAATAAGAGCATCAAATAGGAGCCAAAGTATGCTCCGGCGGAGTGCGCGGCTGGCTGGTTTGCTATTTTCGCAAAAATCCAAAAGTAAAGCAGTGTCGGGATCCAGAGAATGAGGTAAAAGATCAGTGCACCGAAAAACTTCGAGAGTACCACCTGCCAGTCGCGCACCGGCGCAGTAGTAAGCGGCTCAATGGTGCCGAGCTTAAATTCTTCGGCGAACAGGCGCATTGTGATCAGGGGAAAAATCAAAACGAATGCGAACCAAAAGAAGATCGAATTGAAAAACGCTTCCTGCACCGTGTACTGCACCTGGCGCTGGTTCATGAAGGAGACCTGAAAGTAAAAATCAATCCCGCTGACGATGAGGAAAAAGATCAGCACGATGTACGCGATCGGAGAATGGAAATAGCCGCGCACCTCGCGCAAGAGCAGGGTGTAAAATTTACGCATGGGCGCGAAGCGCTGGAGTGATGGAGTGGTGGAGTGATGGAGTGGTGACGTACTCCTCAGGATCTTCAGCGATACGGTCTATCCAGTCTTCGTCTCGACGTTTTTGCTCCAGCTTATCAATCAGGCGCAGCAAACGGTTCTCGACTTCATAATGCAGAACGTCGACGTCGTGGAAACGCGACTCTGTAATTTGCCCGGTCTGCTTAAGACCAATTGCACGCGTCATCGTTTCAGCCAATGAGCCAAGCGCGTAATACAAAAATTGAATGTATTCATTAAGCGATCGTCGGCTGTATCCCTCAGAGATGTTTGCGGATACCGACTGCGCGGCATCGGCTACTTGCGAGCGCAGCTTGAAATCAATTTTGTTCTCGGTGAAAACGGTCGCCCAGACGAGCTCGAACAACTCGGTGGCTTTTTGCCAAACAATCAGCTTCATGTAGCCGCGGTTTTTATTTCGAAGTTCAGTCTCGTAATTCATATTCCCACTACTCCAACGCTCCATTACTCCAAGACTCCACTCTTAAACCAGGTCGGGATGCGTGAGCTCGACGAACACATCCTCGAGCGTCGCTCGACGCTGGGTTAATTCGCGCACCGCCCAATGCCGATCAGCGGCCAGCCGAAAGACCTCTTCGCGCACATCTGCCCCCGACTCCACTCGCAGCGAAAACCTCTTCCATTCATCCTCACCGTCGGTCACCACTTCTCGCACACCTGAAATCTTCTTTAGTTCCTCCGCGGCGTTGTCCTTTCCGACTTTTGCTTCAAGCACTACGCCGCCAGCTTGCCTGATTTTTCCGAGCAAATTATCCGGCGTATCACACGCCTCGATTCGACCCTTGTGAATAATGATCACCCGGCTGCACGTCATCTCTACCTCCGGCAAAATGTGCGT
>Ga0193730_1000062_pt1 | contig 38843 bp, 31 predicted proteins | sample U1a1metaG_FD_144919 | JGI IMG/M metagenome (GOLD analysis project Ga0193730, IMG submission 144919) | Soil microbial communities from a riparian zone of the East river system, Colorado, United States - U1a1 | ecosystem: Environmental > Terrestrial > Soil > Riparian zone | place: USA: East River...
AAAGTTCCACTGCATTTGCGATTCGTTGTTGTAAACCTGCATCCGGCCGTGCCAATCAAAATTGGTGCTGACGTCGTCGTACACGCGCCACGAAACCAATTTAGCTTTCGGGTGCGGCTCTGAATTGTAGCGAACGAAAAGATTGTGATTGTTGGTGTTCACGCGGCGATTGAATCCCACGTCGGATCGATAGTAACGCGTGCGGCCAACGGTCGAATACTCGTATCCAAAATGGCGTCCCGACATGTTGTAGTCAGTCGCATAAATGAAACCATTCTGCGGACGGCTGACTGTCTGGCCCTCATCAGGATAGAAGAAATCCTCTCGCGAATGCGTGACCAACGCCTGCGCGCTGAAGGTCGTGACTTTATCGACGCGCAGACGGGCATCGATACCAGCCAGCTCGTTATATTGATCGACAAACCTGCGATAAGTGCCGAGAAATCCTATGAAAGAATCTGTCTTGCCGATGTCGTGTTTCAGGCGCAGCACACCCACTGACGCGTTCTTGCCAATCAACCTCGGATCAGCGGTCAGCCGCTCTTCAGGACTAAAGTCGCCGGGTCCATTGTCAGAAGCCAGCATCAAGCCGAACGTGTTGCGATCGATCTTGCCGGTGAGCTTCACGGCGAAATTAGGATCAATGATCGTCCGCGTGTGCACCGCCTGGATCGTCGTGTTGAAAATGTCGACGCCTTCGAGGAAAAACGGCCGCTTCTCTGGAAAGAAAATCGGGAAGCGTTGGTTCGCAGTTACGACCAATTGATCTGATTCGACCTGGGCGAAATCCGGATTTATAGCGAAGTCGAGCGTGACGTTGGGCGTGATGCTGTATTTGCCAGTCAGTCCCGGATCGAATTTGATCGGCTCGTTCACCATCCGGCCCGGGTCCAGCATGCCGGCGGCCAACTGTGCAGGGGACAATGTTGCTTTGCGCTTTCCGGTTTCCGACAGCGTCAGGCTCGGGATCAACTCCAGCGTTCGCTCAGTTGAAATTCCTTCGAGACCGGCCAGATGTCCCTCCTGGGCCAACCAACTCGAGATGTCGCGGTTAATCGGCATCCACATGTCGAGCTCGTTATTGAATCGCTTGATGCGCCGCCAGAAATGCGCGCCCCAAAGTTTGTCCTTGCCGGCAACATAACGCAGCGACTTGAAAGGGATCGCGGCTTCCACGGTCCAACCGTCAGAAGTCACCAAACCCTTCGATTCCATCACGATGTCGGGATTGAAATCCTCGCCCTGCCCATCAGTCCAAATGCCGTCGGCCTGAATTCCCAGCGGACTGAAATCGAATTCATAGGCCTTGCGTCCATCGTTGAATGTGTCAAACAGAATGCCGACGTAATCGTCGTTCCAGATATCGTCCCGTTTTGGAATCGTGGCGCGAACTTTGTCGGGCTCGTCGTAACAGTGAAAGGCGACGTAGAGGAATTTCGAATCATAACCCAGCATCACCTCAGTCGGCTTTGACGGCGCGATGTTGTCGCCCGGCTGAATTTGATAGAAGTCTTTCAGGACGATGGCGCTCTTCCAAATCTCATCGTCTAACTTACCGTCGATCGCCGGAGGCTTGGCGAACTTCGGCATCGTGAGGGGCTGCGTTTTTTCCGGTGGTAATACGATTGCCGACTTGGAGCCGTTCGTCGCCGGTTTGGTTGAAGCGGACGGGCCCGCTTTCGGCGTGGAGGCCGGCTGCGCGATCGCGGCGGCCGCACCGAGAATTACAACGGCAAGTATGGTAAGGAGTTTTTTCACGTTGGCTGACGGCGCGAATTTTTCCGAGGCACCCGCGCCGGTTATTCGATTACTGATGATTGACCAACACCACGAGCAGTAGCCTATATAACGTCACGTTGAGCGTACGTGTTAACTGCTGCTCAGGTTGCTGACTTACGGCAAGCTTTACAATTCTTAACAATTCGAAGCCATCGACTTTGCCGATCGCCTGCGTCACGTTCATCACGAATCAAAAACTCAGACGCAACTGCGCAAAAACCCGTCTATTGCCGGCGCCAGAGCTGCCGCTCGGGCCGAAACCGCCGTATTGATTTACGTTGAGTGACTGGCCAAAGAAAGGCGAGGACAAATTTCCCACGGGCGTTCCCAAATTGACGTTGTTAAGAATATTCAAAAAGTTCACCGACAGTTGCAGCGTGTAACGTTTCGCTTCCGAACCGCCGGACGGTCCGTTGTTCGGACCTGCAGCCGCGGGCACATTTTTCTTATCAGCCGGCGCCGCCGAAGAGTTGCCGGTGCTGGCTGAGGGCATCTCGCCGAAACTCCAGGATCTGGTGACGCGCAAATTAACGGAAAAATAACCGGGACCTTTACCGTAGTTACGTGGGATCAACGGTTCCCCCGGCGCCGGCCGCAGATTGAAGTTGCCAATACTCGTGCAGACGATGTTGGCGGGCGGGCTCGAACAATTAACACCGGCTGGAGCAAACGACGGACGCTCGGTGAAGATGTTGTCACCGTTCGTATCCTGACCGGTGATGATGTTGTATGGCTGCCCCGATCCTGCGTTCACGAATGGATTCAGCGAAATCTTCCACCACGGCAAATTGAAAGTGCCAAACATGCTTACCCGATGCCGAATGTCGTAGGTCGACCGTCCGTATTCCCCACTCAGGTCATAACTATTAACCGGAAAAAGTGTTCCACCCTGGCCATCTGAATTGTTGTCAGACTTGCCCCAGTTATAACTGGCGAAGAATGAAATGGATTTACTGAAACGGCTGTTAACGCTGACGAAAATCTGTTCCTGATTGAACGAGGCGTTCGCTTCGTATTCATAGATGTCGCCAATATTACCGAACGGTCTTAGACCTTGAGGATTCGCCGCCGTGATCGTTCCCGGCAACGGCTGATTAACATCGCGCCCGCGAATTACGTGTGTGATGTGCAGAAAATACGTGCCGGCTGTCAGCGTCGTGTGCCGCGGCAATTGTCTTTCGAGCTGCAACGCCTGGAAAAAGAAAGTGGGTGTATGCAGCAAGGGATCGACCCGCCAAATGATTTGCCGCGACTGTGACAACGAATTCAGCGCAGGCACATTTGGAAAAGCATCGAGCGGCGAACTTGCGGGCGGCACGAGCTGTCCGTCTACATACAGCGGCGTCTCAGCGACAGTGAACTGTTGGGTGCTCACGCCATTGAAGCGACGAGCTTGCAGCGTGTTGTATGGACCGAAACGGTTATAGAAGATTCCGGCGCCACCGCGAATCACAGTCTTCGGAGGATGCGAACTATTATTCGTCGCGGGCGACCAGGCGAAAGCAACGCGCGGCGCAAGGTTGGTCGGACTGTGCGTGTTGCTTTGATATTCGTATCGCAGTCCATAACTGAACAACATGTTCGGACGGACCTTCCAGTCGTCCTGCCCGTAGAAGCCAATATCGATCTGCGAGACGGTCGCCAGCGCCTGCCCCGCTGAGATTGAGAATTGCGAAGCGCCCCCGCCCAGCGCGCGAACCTGGGTAGGCGACAGTCCCATTCGTTCAAAGAGCAACGTGCGCCGGTAACGCTCCAGGCTATCGACAAACACCGGAGCCGCACCAGGGATCGGTTGGTTGTTCGCGTCTAACTGAGGGACGAAGGCACCGGCGAAAACGTACGTGCCGCCGAAGTTTGACGGGTTAATGTCGTCGATGTGTGCACCGCGAAGACGCACGCCGAATTTGATCGAGTGGGTCTTCTGCTGCGTGCCGAGGAAGTCACTGAACTCCCAACGGTCGGTAGTGTTGACGGCATGGCCAACCTGCGAACCCCCGCTGGTGAATGCGCTGCTGACGTTGATCGCTGGTTGGCTGGTATTGCCGAACGACTCGTTACGCGATCGAAAGAATTGAAAACGCGCTTCATTGAGCAGCGACGGACTCAGCACAGCAGTTTCCGTCACTTGAACGTTGTGAAAGGTGAAGGCAGAGTCGTACCCGCGCTCGGGCAACGAGAAGCCGCCCACGCCGCCATTTTGCGTGCTTTGGCGAAAATAGGAATACCGGGTCACCAGTGTGTTGCGCTCGTTCAATTGATAATCGAAGCGCGGACCAACAAAAGAAGATCGACGGGGCACCAACACCCCAAAGGCCTGGCTTACTGCATTCAAATTAGCGTCCAGAGTTGTAGCTTTCACCAGCTCGTTGTCGTCGATCTCCTGACGCTCGAGATTCAAAAAGAACGAAGCCTTCCTGGCGACAATCGGGCCACTCAGATTGCCGCCAAAGTATCGAATCTGAAACGGGGGCCGGTTGGTCGCAAAGGGATTACGCGAATTCAAGCTTTCATCGTTGAAATTGAAGAAAGATCCGGCGTGAAATTTGTCCGTGCCGGGCTTGGTAAGGATGTCAGTGCGGGTCGAAGGCTGATCGTTTTCAGCAGCGAATGGATTCTGATTTATGCGCACCTCGCGAATGGAACTTTTGGGTGGCACGGTGCCGTCAGAGAAACCGTCGACGAAGATCTCAGTCGCCGCGCCCGGCCCAACCGGCGGACCTGCTAACGCCGCCAAGGCGGCCGCTAATTCGTCCGGATTGTCCGGCAACGCATCGAGATCACTCCCGGCAACCACCCTCTGATCCCCGTTGTTGGTAGCTTCAACGCTGACTGGCGTTTCGGAATTGACCGTCACGCGTTGCTCAGCGATCGCAACTTTCAGGACCAGCTCAAGTGAAGTTGATCCATTCGCGGCGACCTCGATCGGCATTTGTTCGGTCGGAGCGAAGCCTTTGGCGGTGGCGGCCGCGTTATATGTACCCGGATTCAATCCATCGAAAACATATTCGCCATTAGCACCGGCGGTCGCGGTCTTCTGCTGGCCGTTCGCCGCGACCAGCGTAATGACCGCGCCTGAAACCAGGCCGCCGAGTTCATCTCTGACCACCCCGCGCAAGGTGCCTCGTGATTGTTGCGCAACCAGGCAGCTCGCGAAAAATATCAGCGCGATAAGAATAGTCGCGGGACGTCGCAGAATTCTGATCATCATGTAGACCACCACACCGGGATTCTCTGGCGTTAATTGTTTGGCTGGATTAGATCCCGATCATGCGGCTATCTGGGTGGCGGGCTGTGCATCCGCCCGATTTTCAGATCCCAAAAGAAGTTGATAGCGCTTTATCTTCGCATTCAGCGTCGTGTGTTTCACGCCCAGCAATCGCGCTGCGTGGGCCTGGTTGCCGCCTGTGCGCACCAACGCCGCCCGAATCAAATCGGCCTCGAATTTTTTCACTTCATCTTCGAGGTTCAGTTTTTGGGCGCTGGTTGAGGTGGTCTGTTTGAGATAATCGACCGCGTTCAGCAGCTCGACGGCAACGTCTCGCAATGAACTGAGGCGACTCTCAAAGGCTTCGTCACGGAGCAAATTCGCCGCTTGTCGTGATGTTCCGGAGTCTTCCGCTTTCCAGGTAAGTCCGTTCATGTTCCCCCCTGATTTGAGTTTGTGTCAGAAGCCCGACCGTAAGGGAGGGCAGGTATGCGAACGTGCCCTTGCTTACGCGCGGGCTTCTGACACGCCGTTTTATTTCGCGAGCAGCTCTCGAAAGAAGGTGACGGCCCGCTCATCACCTGTCTGGCCCAACATCTGCACGGCGATTTTTCGTACTTCAACTTGCGGATGGTTCCGCGCCGTGCGAATAAGAATCGGTATCGCTTCATCTTTCGGGCGGCGCCCGATCGCGCGCACCGCTTGTTTCTGAAGCTCAAGCTCGGGACTTGAATCGAGCGTGCTCGTTAAAGCGCCCAGGCTCTTGTCCCCGGCTATTCGGCCCAGGCTGGCGATCGCGCTCTTTCTCAACTCGATGTCTCTTTCATTCTCGGCAACGCGAATAAGATACGTTGCCGCGGCGTCGTGATTGTCGCTGTGTCCAATTCCGCCCAGCGCAACCCGTTTCAATTCACGCGTGGTCATCGTCTCGTAAAGATTTTCCAGTAACGGTAAGGTCGTCGCCGCGCGACTCATGCCTAATGCGCCCATCGCCGATTGGCGCGCGTCGCTGGATTCCTTTGTGCTGCGGACGATCTCGGCCAGCATTGCATTTTTTGATTGGCTCTCAGGCGTGTAACCCAGCCAGTAGATCGCCCGGTTCCGGATCGATTCAGCCACTGGCCGTTTGATTAACTCCGTGAGCAGCGGCTCGACCTTCGCGTCGTCGTGCAACGCGATCGCAAACGCCGCGCGATCGCTTAACCGATTAATCTCCGGCGCGGACGAATCGATCATCGACTTGAGATAGCTGAGACTTTCTTCGTTAGTCGCGTGGCCGGCCCAGTAAACAGGATAGCTGCTGAACTGATGTTCGCGGCGCAGGTTGTAGACTTCCGCCCGCGTGAAGGTGTCGCGCTGAGTTTCGAAAAGAAGGAACAATCCTAACTCACGCGTTTCGTAGCGCGAGTCGGACATGATGGACCAACCATCATTCGACCACGAGACCACTCCGTCCGCACCGACAATTTCAAAATCGATGGCAACGCCGGGGCGCACTTCGAATTGATAGCCAACCCAAAATTGCCCACCGGCGCCGGCCTTACCTTTGGCAACCGCGTTGTCGATCCTGGTCTTCAGGCTTGCACCTTCAACCGGTGTGAAGTTCTTTGTTTGCGCGTTTGTGATCGCGGCGATTGTCAACGCGAGCGTAATCGCAGCTATTGTCCTGGGGAATCTATACACAACAGTCCTCTGCTTTCGTAAACCTCAAGCTTTGTTTACCAGCGAGCTTCCCGCCCGCCGAGTCGGGCCGTAGCCCGACTCTTAACTAATCGTGGTTTGTTTGAGTGCGCTCGCCGCTATTGCGTCTTCAAAAGATCCTCGAGTAACTGAATCACTCTTGGATCCTTGTTGTTATGTTGGGCCAGAATCATGATGATCCGGCGGCGGCGTTCGATTGGTGTCTGGGGATTTTTGACAATCGAAATCAGCATATCTATCACTTTCGGATCGTTCGAGTAGGCCAGCGAATTCATGATTTGATCTTTAATTCCGTCATCCGTCTGGGAAGCGTAGAGGGCCATCAGATCAGTGACCGCCTGTTCGCCGCCGCGACGACCGATGGCGCTGATCGCAGCTTTGCGCAACTCAACGTTGTCTCCACTGCGGACAATCTCCATCAACTTTGTTCCGGCGCGCGGACTCTTCCGTCGTGACAAACCGGAGATTACGGACTTGCGAATTTCCAACTCCTGACTTGAGTCGTAAATCTTGAATAGGGCATCGACCGCGGCCTCGCCCTGGCGGCCCGAGATGCTCGCGATTGCAGCTTTTCTCAACGACATCGGCTTGCTGCTTATGGCAATCTCGCCCAGAACGGTTGCGGCGCGCTCGCTGGTGATCTGACTGAGAGCATAAACAGCAGCTTCCGAAATTTCAGTTTGCTGCGAGTTCAGTGCAAAGTCTCGCAAAGGATCGATCACGCTGTCGTCGTTCATCGAGCCCAGAACTGAAATCGCTGTAGTGCGGAGTTTCAAATCGGTTTCGTTCTGGGCCACGCGTAGGATTGTCGGCGTGGCTGCTTTGCCGCCGTAACGCGCCAACAACCTCAGCGCTGCGCGCTTGCACGTAACGGTTTCGGTCGAGCCAGGCCTCAACCACTCAGTGGCGGCCGCGTTTCCACGTTGAACGTCGCTCTGAAACAGAGCCTGGAGGACCACGATCTTGAATTCTGAAGGATCGTCATCTCCCGCCCCTTTGCCGCTCTTGGCAAAGTCGAAGTCAAAATTAAAATCGTAATTGAACTTGTCTTTGAATTTTTCCTGGGCTTCAGCCATGCGCTCCTGGATTCGTTCCTGGGCTTCACGCGTTCGCTCCTGAGACTTTGCCTGCGCCTCGGCCATTCTTGCCTGGGCGTCCGCCATGCGCGCCTGCACCTCAGGCGTCTGCGGGACCTGCACCATTACTTCGACTGGATCAACCTTAACTGCTACCGCCGCGCCGATCACCGGCTCCACACTGACAGTTACCGGATCAACTTTCACGGCGACCTGGCCCGGAAGCTGCGCGAGCAACAACTCAGCGTCGTCCTTCCACTGCGTGTTCGGGTAGGTCTTCAACAACTTGTCGATTGTTTGCTTCGACGGGCTGAACTTTCGCAATTTGTATTGGGAATACGCCATCCAATACATCGCCTGATCAAGATTCTTTTCCTGTGGATAAGCGGAGATGTACTGCGCGAATTTTTGTTCGGCCTTAATCCACTGTGCATCGTCGATAAGATCTCGCGCGCCGCTGAACATCGTGTTCGCCGCGGCGTTGTTGCCACTCTGCGAGGCAAAAGTCGAGGCCTTGGGGCGCATTGAAAATTCCTGTGCCGATGCGGCGCCCACAAACAGCACGAGCGTGAACACAATCGCCACCGCGGGGGCCAGCATCTTTGTCATCGATTCTTTCTTGTTTACGTTATAAGTCATCGTTTTCGTTCCTTCAGGGTTAAGAGTTCTCTAGTAGCCTTTCAATTCGGCTACGATTTCGGTTTTCTGTACACGATCCTTAATTTGACGCACGTCATTTGGCGTCGCTTTTTCGGGAAGATTCGCAATATCGATCAAGAACGGCTCAAGACTTCCCAGCACAGATTTCGCTGGAAACTTACCGGCCATCTCTGCATCGCGACGAAGCACCACGTTTTCATTCAGCAGCCGGCGCGACTCGGCCTTTTCATAAGAAACATCAATTTCCTGGTCGTCATCTGAGAGTTGGATATTTCGAACTGATACCAGGAGATCCTGCGCCTGTTGTAGATGCGTCGCAGTGTCGCGATCTTCCATATCTGTATAAGCAGCGTCAGTAAACAGCACGTCGGACTGACTGTCTCCGCGACGATTCTTGCTCTCTGGCCGCCTTATCTTTGCCGCGAGAAACTCATCGGCATGTTTGTTTCCCGCAGTCGCAGCAATAGGCGTCGCCTTTGTTGGTTGATCCGGTCCGACGTAAACCGCCGCGGGCGGCGTGACAATGTTCGACTTCGCGATCTGGTCAGGTGGCGCCACCGATTGACGAGTTCGCCAGTACGCGACACCCAAAACCAACGCAATCAACACCATCGCAACCGCCGGCATCGCAAACCCGAAGTGAGGAATCGCAAACAAGCCGGCGAACCATTCGCTAAGGCTGGATTTTGGTTTCGCGACGGATTCGTGGTTCTCCGTGATGCGCGCCGCAATCCCATTCCAAACCGCGGGCGAGATTTGCAGGTCGCGATCATAGCGTTGATACAACTCGCTTTCGGCGGTTAACGCTTCGAACTCGCCCGTGCAACTCTCGCACTTCATCAAGTGCTCGCGCACTTGATCGTTATTACGCTCGCCGGCTTCGCCGTCGATGTACATCTCCAAAAGATTTAGACAGTCATTACACTTCATGACGTTCTCACATATTGCCCAACGCGTTGGCGCATCTCAGTGCGCGCGCGATGTAAATCGGTTTTCAATTTAGGAATCGAAAAACCGGTGATTTCGGAAATCTCTTCATAGCTGCACTGCTGAAAGACTTTCAGCGTGAACACCAAGCGCTTGTCGTCGTCGAGCGTTGCCAACGAACGCTGCACGACATCGTTCAATTCTTTATTCAACAAGTCACTCACTGGAACTGGTCCCTGGTCACTCAGATCGAGCACCTGCTTATCGTCGAGATCGACGTGCTGGTTGTGACGAATGCGGGCCCGCAACGATTCACGCGCCACGTTCTTCGCAATACCGAACAACCAGGTCGACAGCTTTGTCTCTTCGCGCAGCGATTTCAGGCTGCGATAAGCTCGCACGAAAGTCTCTTGTGTCAGCTCTTCAGCCAAATCGCGATCGCCAATCTGATCGTAGATAAAACTGATCACCGGTCGCGAGTACCTCTCAAAGATCAGGCGGAACGCTTCCTCGTCGCCCTGGCACGCACGCATGACTAGGTCTGCTGAACTATTCATCAGAGATCCTGCGAACGCACCGGGCTGGCCTTCCAGGCTAATTTCGCGTGCTGCCAGCGGTTTCATTGTGTACTCGGTGTGTTAGTGAGCCCCCAACCCAAAAGGTTTCAGATTTTCGTGCAATTTTTTGCCGGGGGAATTGAAATATCAAACGGACGGGGCCCGAAACGAGTTCCGACAAATGACCCCTTGAACGCTATTCGGGGCGAGGGCAGTTCCAACTCGCCGCCAAGTTTACCCTGACGGTGGCTGAAACGGGACCCAAAAGTCCGACTTAGTTTCCAGGAGAAGGTGAAGGTGAAGGTGAAGGTGAAGGAGCGCCGGTTGGCGCAAAGGGAGGGTTCACCACCCAACTTGAAATTGCTGTGTAAGGTGTTCCGGGGTTACCCATATTCCAATTTTGATTGGAGGTCGGACCTAGCGGAATTGTGCCGTAACTGGTAACGACGGCGCACCCAACATCAAACGTAATGCCTTGCAGCGCGCCAGTCCCTACCAGGTAGCTGTTAACGCTTCCATATTGCTCGGGATATTCATTGCCGTGGCTGCCCTTGGGCTTACACGAGACCGCGTATCCAGGATAGTAAGTCCATCCTAACAACACAGAGAAATCGATTTGTATCGGCAAAGAAACACCGTTGTATTTCTGTCTTACCGCCGGGTAGGCCTGCCATACCCAAGTGTCCTGCGGACTAAAGGTGCTGTTAGAGATTATCGGCGGTAAGGTGCCAAATCCCTTTCCGCCACACATCCCATTCGAGGGTTGGATGGTGCTGTGAACATAATTCCATGAGTCGTAAGTCCAACTGGCCACATTCAAGGTCTGAGATGTGGAGCCAATGTTGGGCTGGGTCTGCAGTGCCGGATAGTTGACGGTCGCGGTTTTATTGAAGGAGACGCCGGCGTTGAAAGAAACAGATCCTGTTGGATCGCTCCCCTGAAAGCCCACGGTTCCCGTTCCACCCAGACTCCACGTGGTGCCTGTGGTGACACTCGCACTGGGGTTCGCCGCCTGCGGCGACCAGCCGCTGGCAATATTAAGATCGGCGATCGGCCAATTGTCTTGCACCGCGGCGCTCAAATTATATTGCCGCGCCCAGTAGGCCGAGATTCGCGTCGGATGACTCTTGTTATAGAAGCCAAAACATCCCGCGCTGCTCAGGTTGCCCCATAAGGACATTATGAAGAAGTCCGTCGGCAGCTGTTGAGACGCCGGATTCGCGTTGTTTTCCGCATTGGTCTGAGAGTAGACCGGCCAAACGTTGACCTGCAGCGTGTAGTTGTTCGTGCAGCTATTTGTCGGCGTGCCGCAACTCGCCCAGTAGTACTGAACCGGCTGGGAAATTGTGGTCTGCCAACTCGCAACGTCGTTGTATATCTGGACCGGCATACTCGGCGGCGGTGCGGTTGCCATCGCCATGGTGCTCGACTGAGCGTCGTTAATCCACTTCAAGAATTCTCTCGTGCGTGTGTAGAGATTCGCGGGTTTCTCTGGTAAGTGAGCTGCGTTTTCGTCCACTGGTATTGAAGGCGCCATCAAATATGATCGAAAGCCGCGACGTGTCATCGCTGACGCATAGAAGTCGAGATACTTGAGTCCCTGCGGCAGGTCGCTCGTCTTAGCAATCCCCAGAATCTTGTTGAGCGCGTCGATGTGCTGCTGACTCGCGCCCGTAATGACTATCGGCAGTCCCTTCCGGTGACTGGACGCGAGCGCCGCCTCTTGTCTCTTAGTCAATGATGAGAGCGCAGAAGCAGGAATTAGAATCACGCCATCGCTTTGACCTTTCCACGGTGAGGGATGCAGCAGCGCGACCAAAGGTGCTGCCAACCCGCCATCAAGCTTACCCATGAAATAAGTTTTAGTTCGGAGACTTGTTTTCGCTGTGGCGGCCTTGCGTTGCTTTGTCTGTTGGCCGACCGTCGAGTTGAATTGCAGGAAGACAAAGCTGGCGGCTATCAAAGCCAAGCCTGGTAATCTGGTGCTGCTCATAAAAGGCTCCGGAAGAAAAGAAGTTGGTCGAACTATGCCGAGACGCTTCAGCGGCGATTCAACCTATTAGGCCTAGGGAAGCAAATTCGGATCGTTAGCAGCGAGGTCTGCGCAAGATATGCCAAGTCCTTGCCGAAGTCAATAAATTCTTTTTCTTCCACTTCTTGGGTAATACAATCGGATTCAGATCTGGTCGTTCACGGCAAGAGCCGGACGGGTGGGTTATCGATATCTGGAGTGGTAATTTGTGAGACTGGCACCGGGGCATTAACCGAACCGTCAGGGAGGGCTCAGGAAATGTCGCTCATGGATCCCTCCCCGACCCCGTTGGCTAGTTCCCGTTCTGCGTTAGTAGGACCGCTCTCGACGGCGCTATGCCGCTTTCATCGTGCCGCGATCGCTAAGCAACCGCCGCACGGTGGAAAGAAAGCTCTGGGAATTGATCGGCTTCGGTTCGAAGGCATTCGCGCCCAGCTGCAAAGAGAAAGTTGCACTGCCGGTTCCGAATGCTGTTGTAACCAGAATGGGGGTCTTCTCCAGCGAAGTAGTATCGCGGACGCGACGCACCACATGAATGCCGTCGGCGCCGGGCATTTGAATGTCCGTGACAATCAGGTCCGGCCTCAGAAACAACGCAGTGTCATAACCTCGCACACCATCTTCTGCGCTGGTTACTTCGTATCCATTCTGCTCGAGTGTCATGCTCATCAACTCGCGCATTACATCATCATCTTCAATCACTAAAATTCTTTTCCGCATACCTATACCTGAAAAGTAAGTTCGAAAGAGCGGGGCGTTGCTTGTGTACTTCTATTAAAGGTTGATTGGCGTGAGCTTTCCGCGATTACTTCACTCGACCGCGTTGATGTCAGTACCATCCGCGTCAGCAGGTGGATCAAAAAAAACTGTCAAACCCATCCACTCACGCGCGGCCACTGAGCGCACTCTTTAGAAAAAAAAAGGGAGTTGAAGCCTTGGCCTCAACTCCCTGGCAGTCACCGCGCCATGAAGATTTGATCAGTCTCAGGTCTTAGACGCCGCGATAACCGTCTGCGTATCCATTCTGGAACGCCTGTATGAAGTAATTCTGATAGGTGGCTCGATCACCCATACGCGAATTGTAATCCTTCGTCGTATTTGAATAACGCGTCGGATTGTAGCGACCGCTGCGTCGATCGTTCCGTCCTGCCTTTAAGCCTTCGTTATAGCCTGCGTTCAAAGCAGTCTGTCGCAACTCATAAGAGCCGCCTTGATTTCCGTAACCGTCCCAGTTGCGTCCGCGACGTCCCTGATTGTTCCAGCTATCGTTTTGATATTGCTGTTGGGCCTGACGCTCGCGTTCGATCTGTGCCTGCCGATCACGCTCGGCCTGCTGCTGTCTTCGATATTGATCCTGATTCCAAGTTGGATACTGTGCCTGGGCCGTCGTGCTCGATATCAGCGTGATACCACATAACAACAACAGTCCCAGGATTGCGCCTCCAAATTTCTTGATGCCGTTGATTTTCATCGTCTCTGACCTCCGGCTTTCAGGTTGGCAATGACCATGCCAATCGCTATAAATGCCTGTCACCTCTCATGAAGTTCAAAAGTGCACCTCTTCGTATTCCATATCGTATCGGTTTAGACGACATGAGTACTCAGCAAACAGCGAATTGCTGCTATAAAGGCAACGCTGGAAATCAATGAATTTTGAGGCGAGACACAAGGAGACACTCTTTTGATACACCTCGGAATATCGCCAGGCGTTATTTTGGTTGACTCGCACACTGATTTGGCGTAGAAGCCGTTGTTATCTTCCCGCTCGGATAGAAGATCCATGAAGCCTGCCGGTGACCACTCGCAACGATCGACGATCGAGGTCGAACAGCACGTTCGCCAACTAAATGATGAATGGGTCAAGGCGATGGGGCGAGCTGATGCCGCGACGCTCGAGCGAATTATGGCTGACGACTTTTATTTCACCTACCCGCTCGAAGGCGACGACAAGGCCCAGTTCATTGCAGATGTAACTTCCGGCGATCTGAAGATTCAACACATTACGCGCGAACAACTAAACGTGCGCGTATTTGGCACCACCGCTGTTTTGACCGCACGCGATTCGGCAACCTGGCTCTATCACGGCCGCGAGCTCGCGGGTCAGTACAAAATCATGAGCGTGTTCGCTGAACGCGATGGCCGCTGGCAACTATGCGCGGTCCAGGCTTGCCCGATGCACGAGTGATCGGAACCTTCTAGAAAAACGGTTGCGCCGAATGAATCACACTGATTCCGGTTGACTTCGCATTTCCGGACTAAGAGAATAGCCGCCTAATGAAACCGCCTCGATTTCTATTGCGTGGATTTCGCCGCCCGAACGAAGTAGCGTCGCTCGCGCTCGGCAAGCTCGAGCGCGCCGTACTCGATGAAACGTGGAGGCGGCGCGAAGTGAGCGTCCGCGATATCTATCTCGCCTTTGAAGAGCGCATCGCCTACACGACCTTGATGACTACCCTTGACCGTCTTTACAAAAAGCGCCTGCTCGATCGCCGCAAAGATGGCCGCGCCTTCTTTTATGCCCCCGCGGTTTCCCGCGAAGAATTTGTGCACGGCATCCGCGAAGACGTGATCGACGGATTGCTGGGCCATGGAGCTGAGGGCGTTCGGCCCGTACTGGCATGCATTGTCGAAACGGTGAGCGAACATGATCGCGAACTCCTCGATGAGTTGGAGCGGTTAGTCAAAGAAAAGAAACGGGAGCTGCGACACAAGACGGACTAACGATGTACGAGTTATTGGGAATCTCAGTAATGCTCGCTGCCCTGGCGCTGCTCAACGCCTGCGCGTCGTTGGGCGTGGCCCTCATTTGGCGTCTGCTGGCCTCGCTCGTCGATTCATTTTCCGCCCAGACTCGGGCAGACTTGTTATTCACGCTGCGCATCACCGCGCCGGTGTTGACTGCAATCGTGGTCGCACTTTTCCTGATCCCCTCGTATATCGGGTATGAGCCGCGCGTAACAGACGAAGTTGTCGGCAAGAAACTGGTAGCGCTCGCCCTGTTGTCAGTAGCAGGTGTTGCGTTCGCTCTATGGCGCAGTATTCGCTCGTGGTTTGCCACCATTCGATTGACGAAGAAGTGGCTCTTAAGATCAGAGCAAATCGATCTGCCGGGGATCGCCGTACCGGCGTTTTGCATCGATCACTCTTTTCCCATTATCGCAATCGTCGGAACTCTCCGCCCGCGCTTGTTTATCGCTCGAGAAGTCTTGCTTTCGCTAAACGAAGAAGAACTGGCGGCAGCCATCGCGCACGAATGCGGTCACCTTTCCGCACGAGATAATTTGAAGCGCACGCTGCTGAGGATTTGTCGCGACCTGCTGTTGCTCGTCCCCTTCGGACGGGCAGTCGATCGTGCGTGGACTGAGTCTGCCGAAAGCGCCGCCGATGAATTCGCCGCGCAGCAGAGTCGAGCCAACGCCTTGAATCTCGCTTCAGCTTTGGTGACCATCGCGAAGATGGTTCCGACCGGCGCCCGCGCTGATGTGCCGCTCGGCGCTTACCTGGTGGGCGCGGAGACACAGGGGGTTAAGGGCCGTATCAAGCGTCTGATCGAGATGTCCTCGGAGGGAATTCACAAGCGAACTAACAGTGCGTTAGTTCGATCGCTGCCGGCAATCAGCCTGGCGGGATTTGCGGTTCTGGCCGGCATGATGGCGAGCAATGGGAAAATCCTGCTTGGCGTTCATGAAATCGTCGAGCGCGCGGTAAACCTGCTTTGTTAAGCGGTCGCGTTCTCTTTAGCTAAAGGCTTGCGCAGCCAGATGAATAGAACGACTGCCGCAAGCTGCGCTGAAACTCCAAAAACTACCAACGCGACGAGTGAGAAATCATAAAGCACGCCCATCGTCACACTTCCTAAAAACCACAAAACGCCCCACGCCGCATTGAATGTACCAAAAGCAGTGCCTCGTTTATTCATCGAAACCACCTGAGCAATTCCGGAACGAAGGATTGCGTCTTGCGCTCCCAGACCGGTGGCCCAGCACGCCACACTTACATAGACGGCGGTGCTGCCTCCCAGGAATCCAAAGGGCAGCGCCAGCAGTGACGCAAGAATCCCGAGCGTAATAACTTGAATCCCGAATCGATCGTAGAGTCTGCCGAAGAGCAATGCAGTCAAACCGTTGATTCCCATCGCGGCGCCGTAAAGCAATGGTATCGCTTCGGGCCTGACCAGCGCAGCCTGTTGAAAGTGATAGGCCAGCAAAGGAAAATCAGCGTAACCAAGTGCCAGCAATCCAGCGGCGACGACGTAGAACCAAAAGACTCTGGGAAAGTCCCTCTGGGCTACTGGCTGCGGCGGTGTCCCCTTGTCACCTCTGGCCCAGCGCGCGACCAGCAACGACACGAAAGCAGCCGCGGCCGGCACTGATAACCACAGGAACGCCTGATGGAAGTGATGAGTATGGGCAACCGAAATTGCTACGAATACCGGCCCCACAACGGCGCCCGTCTGATCCATGGCGGCGTGCAGACCGAACCCTTTTCCATAGCCCACGACTTCCGTCGCTTCGGAAAGCAAAACATCGCGCGCCGGACCACGCAGACTTTTTCCCGTGCGCTCAGCGACAACCAGCAACGCCGCCATTTGCCAGTTGCCGGCGAACGCCAGACCTGGCACCACGACGAGATTCAGAAAGTATCCGAGCGTGGTGATGGTCCAATAGGCGCGCGTGCGATCGGCGAGCTTGCCCGAAAAGTAACGCAGGCTCGCCGCGATCATTTCGCCGAGCCCGGCAATGATTCCGACTTCGGTAGCGCTGGCGCCCAGGTCTTTGAGCAAAGGCCCAATGACGCTGTGCGCACCTTCGTACGTCATGTCGGCGAACAGGCTGACAAAGCCCAACGCCACGATGAAGCGGAACGCGCTCTTTCTTTCTTGCTGTGAGAACGTCAAAACGATTAACCGAATCCGAGGATTTCAATGACAGAAAGCACGCCCAATACGAGCAATAAACCAACTCCAACATAACGGACGATCTTTGGCGAAACGCGATCGTGGATCCAACGACGAATGCCGGCGCCGAGAAATGCCGCCAACATCCTTTGGTCACCATCGCGCTGACCGCGCCCAACCAGACGATAAGCGGAATCCGCCAGGTCGCGCCAGCGACACCATTTACAATCGCGAGTGCTGTGGAGCGGGCGGAAAAGGAGGCCGCGGTGATTTGACCGACGTCACCCCATTCCGAGAAAAAGATCGCCGCGAACGAAACCATCGCGGCTTTGTGCGCTTTGTGCTGGTCCCTTTCGTGGCGATATTGATCGTCTTTTCTCCACAGCGTAACAGCCACGCCGATAAAACTGATTGCCGTAATCCCGGCTACCAGCAGTCGCGGCAGTTTCGAAATCGCTCCGCCTACTAGCACGGCCACACCCATCTTCGCCATAAATGCGGCGGCCATCCCGATCATAATGGGCGCCGTTCGATAACGCGCTGCCAGCACGCCGGTCGTGTAGAGCAATTTGTCGCCGACGATCTCGGCGAGAAAGACTGCTCCAAAGGTGGCGAAGAAAACTACAAACAATTTAGCGCCTCCGCGAGTGGTGGCATTCTAAGATGCCGCAGTTGACTTCGCAATTTGTGGCAGGGGGCGCGGACGTCCCCGCCCGCAATGAGCGCGAAGCGCGAAAAGAATTTTTCGTTTGGGCCAGCTACTCAGTCAAAGACGAGGTGCACGCCGGATTGGACGGAGACGAATGTCGGCTGCACGTGGAAGACTTTGCGAATATTTTCCAGTGTCAGGACCTCGGTGGCGCTGCCAACCGCTACGACTCGACCTTGGTCCAGAAGGACAATCTGATCGGCAAAGCGGGCGGCGAGGTTCAGATCGTGGACCACTCCGACAGTTACCACATCGGGAGCATTGGTGAAGCTGCGCACCTTTTTCATGAAATCGATTTGATGACGGATATCCAGAAACGTCAGCGGCTCGTCGAGAAACAGAAAGCGGCAAGGTGATTGTGACGATGAGCCATTCGGCGCCACAGAGCCCGGCGTGAGATGCCACAGTTGTGCGAGCACGCGCGCGAAGTTCACGCGCTGGCGTTCGCCTCCACTTAAGGTTTGATAATCGCGATCGCGGAATTCGTTCACATCAAAAAATGCCATCAGATCGTCGACGACACGCTCATCAGATGGACCGGGCCGGCCGCCGAAGTGAGGGTAGCGGCCCATCATCACGACCTCGCGAACTGTAAGCGGAAAAGCAACTTCAACAGCCTGAGAAAGCACCGCGCGACGCCTGGCGAGATCGGCTTCGCTCGCATCGCCGACGTCGACGCCTTCGTACTCAACGTTGCCGGTCTGCGGCCGCAGCAGCCGCGCCAAAACTTTAATTAGAGTGGATTTGCCCGCGCCGTTTGGCCCAATGATGAGATGAAGTTGTCCGGGCGGAAACGCGAGCGACACGTCAGAGATCAGCGTCTTGTCGCCGATCCGGAAAGTGACATTACTCGCTTGCAGCATAAGAAGAATTGCCGCAGAGACACGGAGTCACAGAGAATGACATCAGCAAGATAACGAGAAGCTCAGTTGCTCTGTTTGATCTCCGTGTCTCCGTGCCTCTGTGGCTGATTTAATTCCAAAGAGTCAGAACACATACTGCCGTCTTCTCAGCAGCGATAAGAAAATCGGCACGCCTACTGCCGAGGTCACGATTCCGATCGGCAGCTCTGCCGGCCGCAGCGCCAGCCGTGCGATCAGGTCAGCCAGACTGAGAAGCGTTGCTCCCAGGAGCGCACTACCCACGATCAGAAATCGATTGTCCGCGCCGCGCATCATCCGCAGGATGTGCGGAACGATCAATCCGACAAAACTAATCACGCCGGTGAAGGCGGTGGCCACGGCCACAATTACCACATTGATCGAAAGAATGATCCACTTCAACCGGTTAACATTCACGCCGAGATAGGTCGCTTCTTCCTCTCCGATCATCAGCGCGTTGAGTTGCTTTGCATAGCGCAACGCCAGGACAGTTCCGGCGGTCGTGGTAATCGACACGATTGACACAGCCTTCCAGTTCGCGCCTGACAAAGTGCCCAAACTCCAAAACGTAATTGATCGTGCCTGGGGATCACGAGCGATGTAAGAGAGAAATCCAATCGCGCTCATAAAGAGCGCATTTACCGCCAGCCCGGTCAGCAAAAGCATCACGATCGAAGCGCGTCCATCCTCGCGGGATTTCGCCAAAAGGAAAACCAGATAGGTTGAGACTACCCCGCCGATACACGCCGCGATCGGAAGCGTCCAGACACTTGCGGCGACATGCAGGACGCCGCCGAGCACAAAGAACAGGGCTGAGCCGAAGGCCGCGCCACTCGACGTTCCCACCAGACCCGGTTCGACGATTGGATTGCGAAACAGCGCCTGCATCAAGGTGCCGCCGACGCCCAGGCTCGCGCCCACAAACAAACAGAGAACCGCGCGCGGCAAGCGCAGCTGCAGAAAAATGCGTTGATTTAGAGTTGGTTCAGGATGTCCGGGGATAAGCGAAGTTAGCGCGTGCGTGATGTCGGCGATTGAAAAATCAATCGCCCCAAAGCGAATGGAAGCAGCAAGTACGATTAGCGTGGCGACTGCCAGTATCAGGAGGAGCCCTCGACGCGTGCCACGTTGCTTTGTCACTTTTGATGGATTACCGCGGCTACCTTTTCGATGTTCTCACCCGAGCGCGGACCAAAGTAATTTAGCACGTTCTCTTCAATTCGGTAGATGTGGCCCGTCTTTGCGGCGTTCGAGGTCGCGACACCCGGCAACGCTTTGATCTGATCGAGTGATCCGCCGAGACGGTCGTAACCAAAATCTGTCAGCAGAATAACGTCAGGATTCGCTTGCGCAACTATCTCAGGTGATTCCATGCGCTGCATCCCTTTGTTTTCAACGGCCATCTGTCCGCCCGCCAATTCTATCATCTGGCTGACGCCGCCGCCGTCACCGCCGCCGCCTTTACCGACGACCATATAAACGTTTGACGCACGGCCAAAATGAATCACGGCGACCTTAGGATGATCCGCGTATTGCTTTACCTTTTCGAGAGCGGCGGCCTTCTGCGTGTCGAGCGTGTTGCAAAGTTCTTCAGCGCGGCTCTCCTTATGAAAGTACGCGCCCATCTCGCGAATCAGGGCTTTCGTGTTGTCGAACGAGTCGTTCTTCGCAGTGAACGTTTTCATCGGAATGTTCAAGCTTTGCAGTTGTTGGATTACGTTCGGCGGTCCAATGTTTCCGTCATGGATGATCGCGGTTGGGTGCAGCGAAAGGATGCCTTCGGCACTCAGCGCCCGATGATAGCCAACGGTTTGGACTTTCTTTACGTCAGGCGGATAGGTGGTCGACAGATCGACGCCGACGACGCGGTCCTGCGCGCCCAGCGCCCAAATGATCTCGTTGTAGATCGGCGAGATGACGACGTACCGCGCGTCCTTTGAATCGGCCGGCGCGTTATGAAAGCGCGAGCAACTGAATGCTGAGACAATAAGCAGCGATAGGATTGCAAAGAGTACGAAATGTTTCATCGAGGTCCTTGATAAAGAGATGGTCACCTGACTTCTCATTCTCACCCGGCTTTAGCCGGGTGAATACAGGATTCTTAGATCTGAAACCGTTTAAACGGTTTCTGGCAAAACGAAGCGCTGCGTCACCCGGCTAAAGCCGGGTGAGAATGAAACTCTTAAAACACAAATCGCGCCTGCAACTGAAACATGCGCGGCGGATCGATGTTAGCGAACGCCGGAATAGCAGTTGTAGCCGTGCCGACGCCCACAAATTGTCCGAAAGTCGTGGCTGGCGTCGTTGCGTCGCCGTAAGTAGTCACACCGCGTCCAAGCATGTTCGCGTGATTGAAGATGTTGAAGCCTTCCAGGCGCAGAATAATGTTACGAGTCTCGTTCTTAAGCAAGCGTTTCTCGACAAAAAAGGAAACATCAGAAGTAGGCGTGCCTTGAAACGCTGACTTCGGAACCACCACTCCATTGATCACGGGCCGATCGTTGTTCGCGCCGTCGCCGTTGTTGTCGACGCCCGTCGTCGCATTGAACGGCCGCGAAGAGGCCAGCGTCGTCAACGTGCCTGCGGTAATCTGGAACGGAAAATGGTAAAGGAACGTGATCACCGCGCGATGTCGCTGATCGACGACGCTCGGGCCGCGCTCTTCCTCGCCCAGACGCGAGATGATGCTCTGGCTCGGATTGATGCCGTTGCCGTCAGGTTCACTGGTGTTCGTCGCTTTCGACAGGGTGTAGCTGACGGACGCGTACATCTTGCGATTGCCTCGATAGCTAAACAACGTCTGCAATCCGTTGTAGTCGGCCACGCCGAGATTCATCAGCACGTTGACCTGACGAATACCGCCATTAACCGGAAGAATTGGTCGAGTTTCGTTCGCGTAGCCACCCAACGGCAGGCAGGGAGCGGTGAATACGTTTAGGCAGTTAGCAGGGCGCGCCACTGGTCTCACTTGCCCAGGCGCAGTGCGATCGAAAATAGAAGGAGCATTCAAATCGACTGTCCGATCGATATCGCTTAAATGCTGATGCACAAAGTCGCTCGCCAGGAACAATCCCTTTGCGATCTCGCGCTCAGCGCCAATCGAGACTACCTGGCTGCGCGGGTTCACCAACTTATCCGGATAGAACGGCAGGAGATCGAAGTTCAATCCGTAGCGTGCGAATTGAGCTCGATAGAAATCGCGGCGGCCGGCTTGAATCGTGATATCTCGCGCCGGTAATTCAGCTGCCGGCACTGTCTTTGGATCGACATTCACCGGCACGGCCGTTAAGGAAGTCGGAAAACCCGTCTGACCGGGAGTAGCAGTGTAGGTCGTCAATCCGTCGAGCCCGTTCACCAGGTAACTCGCGACCAGGTTCGATTGAATCTGCGTGTAGTACATGCCGTAGCCGCCGCGAATCGACATCCGGGGATTGCCGCCGGGATGCCATCCAAAACCAACGCGCGGCTCAAAATCCTTCTTCGCATCAGTCAGCGTTTGACGGTCATAGCGCAAGCCGAAATTCACAGTCAGATCGGAACGAACCTTCCAATCGTCCTGCACGAATCCGCTCAACAGCCACTGCCCTAGATTGTAACTATTGATTCCGAAATCAATCGGCTGTGAATAGTTCTGCACATCAGCCAGCGTCAACGATCCGAAAGGAGCGGTCGTCGTGTTCTTGAATGTGAACGTGCCGAGAATTGCCGTGCCCGGCTCGCTGCCGAAGCCGCCTGACTGGTGATGGATGACGCTGCCGCCGAAGCGCAGATAGTGCTTACCCGTAGACCACGAGAGCGTGTCCGCAAACTGAATTTGATGACCCCAAAGATTCGAAGCGCGCGACTGTCCGATCGTAAAGGGCACCGCTCCCGCGCGTGTATAAGTGGTTGAAAGCGTCTGCGCTTCCCAGAGTGTAACCGGATCGCCGTGAAGATAGGCGACCCGCGCTTCATTGAGCAGATGCGAATTTATCACTGAGGTGAAATTGCCCTGCGTGGTCCATGATCGTCGCGAATACCGGCGCGCGACGCTCGGCGCGCTGGTCCCACCAACCGCGTCCTGGGGATTGTCATCAGAAAATCGATCGACGTTGAAGCGAACCATCAGCGTTTCGTTCGGCGTGAACCTTTGATCGACCCGGCCGTCGAAAAGAAATTGGCGATAGTGACCCGTGTAATCAAGATGGCCATCGGCCGGCAGCACAAACGCCGGCAACGCCGTCGAGAGAAACGTCGTGCGATTCTGTCGCGTGTAGTCAGCCGTCACAAAAAAGAACGTCTTGTCTTTTTTGATCGGTCCGCCAATCGTACCGGAGACTTGTTGCAGAGCATCCGGAACGTCGACCGGGCTAATCGCCGTCAGCGTGCTCGGCGTGACGCAGCTCGAGATAGATGGTGGGCAGAAATTCTTAGTCGAAAACGATTTCGCCTGCCAGCCACCCGGCCTGACCAACCCGACTCCTTCGCCGTGTATTTCGTTGGTGCCGGACTTGGTAACTATGTTCAGCGCTGGGCCAGACGTCCATCCGAATTCGGAAGAGAACGCATTAGTAAGGACTGACAATTCCTGAATCGCGCCGATGGGTATGGCAGCGATCGCCGTCTGCCGGCCCCAGCCTTCGTCGTTACTCGCGCCATCGAGCGTAAACGTGGTCGCGCGTCGCGAACCCACGCCGGTGATAAAGTAAGTCTGGTTAACGAAGAGGTCTCCGGTTCCCTTCCCCTGCCGGAAAGCAGAATTCAGGAGCGGTAGCGTTGATGTCTTGCGTCCGAGGATCGGTGTCTCGTTAATCTGATCGGTACGCAAGGGAACACCGATCTGAGGGCTGGTGCGCACGCCTTCGGTGGTCCCATAGACCGTGACCTGGCTTTGGCCGCCGCTCGCAAAGAGTTTCACTTTCACAGTCGCCGTTTCACCCGCACGCAGTTCAAGACCGGTTGCGTCCTGGGCAGTGAAGCCCGTCATCGTGACCGTGACCTTGTACTTGCCCGTCAATGGCAACGCAGCGATGGTGGCTGTTCCCTCGTCACTCGACACGGCTTCGCGCGTAGCGCCAGTCGCCGTGTTCACCACCGAAACGTTCGCACCTCGAACTACGGCTCCGTTTTGATCGACGACCGTTACGTTCATGCTGGCGGTGTTTGGAGACTGGCCCAATGCCGCAAACGCGGTCACGGAGAGCAGAAGAGAGAACACACACAGTCGGAGCAAGTAGTGCTTTATCATTTTTTGAAATCCTCTTATAAACGAGAAGGTTTACGAGACTGGGACCTGTGAATTTATCCAGTGCGGAGAAATACTACCAGCGACCGTTGAGGTGGCGCAGATCGCCGTACTGCTTAAGTTTGATCGAGAGATCCAAATCAGAACCTTGCCTCTGCAAGAACTTTTTCTGATAATCGGCCAGATGAAACAGTGTCCCAAATGCAACCGCACTTATGCCGACGAAACTCTAGCCTTTTGTCTGGAGGACGGCAGTACGCTCGTTAGCCATCGAGAGCCCCAGGAAACGTTGCGGATTCCTTCACCGCGCGCGACTGATTGGCCAACGGGACCCGCATCTACGCCGGCGCCTGCATATCAAACAAACAATACCAGGAGCCGCTGGCCTTTTTACGCTTTAGGCGGATTAGTCCTGTTGGTGTTGTTGGCAGGAGCAGCGGGCATTCTGATCTTCGGTTACTCAAGAATGACTGCTTCGACCTCGGTGTCGAACGATAATCAGCGCGACGAGACGAAGAATGAATCATCGCCTGGTCAGTCTCCCGCGCCTTCGCCGACTCCGCGAAGTTCCGCTGCACTGGTCGGGGCCTGGCGGACCAGCGTTGTTGAGAACGGACAGGCTCAGGAAATTACGGTCACTTTTCTGGCCGACGGCAACACTCGCTATCTTTTTAAAGATGCGCGCGGCCGGACCGCCACCGATAAAGGTACCTGGCAATATTCCGATGGAATTCTTTTTGAAAGATTCTCGAGCGGCGCGTCGGGGAAAGGTGCGATTAGATGGATCGACGACAACACCGTTGAGGTAACAATTATCGACAACGGCGTGCCCTCGTATATCGGAGTGAAGCGTACCTACCGGCGGGTTACCTGACACGGACAGGATTCGTCATTTTCCAAACCAACCAATCGGCTTACCTGAAAGATCAACCCACACACTCTTAACTTGCGTATAGAGTTCCAGCGCGTGCTTGCCCATCTCACGTCCGTATCCTGATTGTTTGTAGCCACCGAATGGCGACGCCGCATTCATCATGTTGTAGGTATTGATCCAAACGACGCCGGCTTTGATCGCCTTCGCAAAGCGATGTGCGCGCGTGATGTTCTGCGTCCAGATGCCCGCTGATAATCCGTAGATCGTGTCGTTCGCTTTCTGAATCAGTTCATCGTCGTCTTTGAAAGTGATCACGCTTGAGACTGGTCCGAAGATTTCTTCCTGCGCCACCCGCATCGAGTTGTCAACGCCGCTGAAGATCGTCGGCTGAAAAAAGTAGCCGTTTTGAAATTCCGGATCGAGTTGCGGCGAGCCGCCGCCCGTCAACACCGTCGCGCCCTCTTCGCGGGCGATGTCGACATAGCCTTTGATCCGATTCAGTTGTTCTTCCGAAACTTGCGGCCCCATCAAAGTCGCTTTGTCCATCGGATCACCGACCTTGATACGATCGGCTTTCTCCTTGAATCGCCCGAGAAATTCTGCTTCGGCTTTCTCTTCGACAAAGATGCGCGAGCCGGCACAACACACCTGGCCCTGATTGAAAAAGATCCCCATCATCGCGCCGTTCACTGCCTGATCGAGATCCGCATCCGCAAAAATAATGTTCGGGGCTTTGCCGCCCAGTTCGAGCGAGACTTTCGTGAGATTGCCGGCAGCAGCTTTCGCGATCAGCTTGCCGACCTCCGTCGATCCCGTGAATGCAATCTTGTCGATGCCTTTGTGTGACGCGAGCGCCGCGCCTGCAGTCTCGCCGAATCCCGGAATGATATTGACGACACCTTCGGGGAACCCTGCTTCCTGAATGAGCTTTGCAAGTTCGAGCGACGTAACTGGAGTCTGTTCCGCCGGCTTCAACACCACGGTGTTGCCCGCCGCCAGCGCGGGCGCGAGCTTCCACGCCGCCATCAGCAAAGGAAAATTCCAGGGGATAATTTGGCCGCAGACACCGACCGGTTCGCGCAGTGTGTAATTGAACATCTGACCCGGAACCGGAATGGTTTCACCTTCGATCTTCGTGGGCCAACCGGCGAAGTATTCAAAGTTCTCAACCACGCCCGGCAGATCGATATAGGTCGACTCTTTGATGGGCTTCCCGTTGTCGCGGGTTTCCAACTCGGCAAGTTGGGCCGCATCGCGCTCGATCAACTGCGACAGTTTGTAAAGTAAACGGCCGCGATCGCGCGCGCTCATCTTTGACCACTTCCCTTCAAAAGCTTTGCGCGCGGCGGTGACAGCTTTGTCAACGTCAGACTGATCTGCTTCCGCGACTTCGGCAAAGGTCTCACCGGTAGACGGGTTCGGCGATTTGAAAGTCTTCCCCGACTCGGCGTCGACGAACTGTCCATCGATGAAAAGTTGATAACGACGCGGCGTGGTTTGCGCTGGTTGTGATGATGACATGATGACTCCTTTGAATAGGACTAATGGGACAGATGAGACGCATACGTCCAATTTGTCACATCGGTCTCAATTTCTTTTTCTTTCAATTAGACGCGCCTTGGTCATTCGTTCGCTCAAGCCTCCTTCGGTAACAAAGGCTTTCTCCAATTGTCGAATCTGCTGGTCAAGCAAATAGTTTGTCTGATGAATCAAGCAAATAATGATATTTGCGGCCACTTCCGGCGGCCTCGTTTCAATATAAGTCCTATAAGTCTCATATGTCACATTCTCCGTTCTGCCGAGTCTTCTCACAAATAAGGCTTCACGACTGTTCTTTTCCCAAAGCCGCAAGCTGCGTACACGCAGGAAGTCACGATAATCTTCGAGCAATTCTTCCAGACTTGCTCGTGCTACGTTCGTCAGCTTTATTTCTGTTTTTTTCGACGTGCCGGACGCGAGACTGCCTTCGAGAATATTCTGCTTGCCTGAACGCGCTGCCTGGATCATTTGATCGTTAGTCCGGTCGCGTCTTTGCAAATAGCGCCCGCAAAACCAAACCGTGGCATCATAAATGACACGCGCTTTTTGAAACGATAGAAGGTCTTCATAACCACCGTGCTCCGGTATGAATCGCTCGGTCATGCGGCGATAATAACTATCGACCTTAGATGCGTCTACTCAATACGATTGCCGCTATTGCATCAAATTGCTGAATAGGCTTTACTGCTCTAAACATGCCCAACAACATCTGGCCCGAACTCATCCTCGAAGAATGGCAAGACACGCTCGCGACGGTGCACATGTGGACGCAGATCGTCGGGAAGATCCGTATGAAGCAGACGCCCCTGGTCAATCACTGGTGGAACGTGACGCTTTATGTTTCGGCGCGCGGGCTGACGACTTCGCCCATGCCTTACGAAGATCGCATCTTTGAAATCGAGTTCGATTTCATCGATCACAAGCTGCGCATTGACTGTAGTGATGGCGCGCTCACGACACTCGATCTGCGTCCGCAGTCAGTAGCTGATTTCTATAAAGAGCTGATGTCGGCACTCCAGGGTCTGGGAATAAACGTGAAGATCTGGCCCATGCCGGTCGAGATTCCGAATCCCATTCGCTTTGATCAGGATCAAATCCACAAATCTTACGACGCCGAATACGTGAATCGCTTCTGGCGCGCGCTGGTAAATATCGACGACGTATTCAAAGAATTTCGCTCGCGCTTCATCGGCAAAGTCAGTCCGGTTCATTTTTGGTGGGGGAGCTTCGATCATGCAGTCACGCGCTTCTCTGGCCGCACCGCCCCGCCGCGCGAGGGCGCCGACCGGATGACACAGGAAGCGTACTCGCATGAAGTGATCAGCCACGGCTTCTGGCCCGGCGGCAACGGCGTCCAGGCCGCGTTCTATTCCTATGCTGCGCCGGAACCGGCCGGCTTGTCTGAATCACAGATCAAACCGGCGGCCGCTTTTTATTCACAGGACATGAAAGAGTTTTTGTTGCCGTACGACGCCGTGCGCCAATCCCCTTCACCCGCAGATGCGCTGATGGATTTCTGCCAGAGTACTTACGAAGCGGGAGCGAATCTGGCGAAGTGGGATCGGAAATCATTGGAACGTCGTAGGGGCAAGTAGTCAGTACCGGGAGCGCTAGCGACCGGGTAGCTGGGAGCGCGGACATCCTGTCCGCATTGAGCGCGAAGCGCGAACGGATCTAAACAGCCTATGAAACACGACGCCCTGATTGTCCCACCGGGAAAAAAGATTCGACTGAAGGATTTCGATCCGGCCGACACGGGCAATTTTCATAGCAAAGAAGAAGCGCAGCAAAAGCTCGAGACGGACATCTGCCGTCTCGCCGAATATCAGGATATTCTTTACGCTCAGGATACTAAGGCGTTGCTGATCATTTTTCAGGCGCTGGACGCCGCCGGCAAAGACAGCACGATCAAACACGTAATGTCCGGCGTCAATCCGCAGGGCACTGAGGTCTTCTCTTTCAAACAGCCTTCGGCCGAAGAACTGGATCACGATTATCTCTGGCGCTATCACAAGTGCACGCCCGAACGCGGACGCATCGGCATCTTCAATCGCTCGTATTATGAAGAGGTGCTGGTGCTGCGCGTTCATCCTGAGTTCCTGCTGGCAGAAAAATTGTCCTCGGACACCATGAAGAAAGATGTCTGGAAACAACGCTTCGCACAGATCAACGACTTCGAACGTTACCTCACCCGCAACGGCGTGGCCATTCTCAAATTCTTTCTTAATGTCTCACGCGAAGAGCAACGCAAACGCTTTCTGTCACGTTTGAACACTCCGGAAAAGAATTGGAAGTTTTCTCTCGCCGATGTGAAAGAGCGAGCCTGCTGGAACGATTATCAAAAAGCCTTCGAAGCCGTGTTCAATCACACCAGCACCAAGTGGGCGCCCTGGTACGTGATTCCCGCCGATCACAAATGGTTCACACACGTGGCGGTCGCCGACATCATCGCCTCAAAACTAAAATCCCTAAATTTGAAGTACCCCACAGTGAGCAAAGAGCACCTGCAGGAATTACAGGCCGCCAGAGAACTGCTTGAGAGCGAAGGGTAAGACTGGAAAGCGCGAGCGCACGCTCGTAGCAGCGTGAGGTCAGTACCGGGAGCGTTAGCGACCGGGTCGCTTTGAGTACGGTTTTGCTGGGAGCGCGGGCATCCTTGCCCGCATTGAGCGCGCAGCGCGAACGGCGGTAGCCCGACCGTAAGGAGGGCGCGCGTTACTTGACCTTAGGATTGGTTCCCGGCCTTTAGGATCACGATCCGCGACCTCCGGATCACCATCCGTGACTTCCGGATCGCGTTACGTGACCTCCGGATCACGATCCGGACCTGGCGACACGGGCGTCTCGCCCGTACTCACGCGCAGGATGCGCGTGCCACACATCTAAAATCCCGTCGTCCCCGCCAACAACTGCCTCAACACATAGGGCAGGATCCCGCCGTGCAGGTAGTAGTCGATCTCGATGGGCGTATCGATTCGCAGGACAAGCGGTACTTCCTCTGTTGAACCGTCCGCGCGATGAATCGTGAGCGTCACATCCTGGCGTGGTGTTACTTCGAACTTAGAAGCGGCACCGTCAGAGTTGTAGTCAGAAGGGACCAGACCTGTGATGTCGAACGTCTCGGTGCCGTCGAGATTCAATGACGCGGCGTTTATTCCTTCTTTGAACTGGCACGGCAGGACACCCATGCCGACCAGGTTGCTGCGATGAATGCGTTCGAAGCTCTGGGCCACCACGGCTTTGACGCCCAACAAGCGCGTTCCCTTTGCCGCCCAGTCGCGTGATGATCCCGTGCCGTATTCCTGTCCGGCGATCACGACGAGTGGAATCTTCTCTTGCTGATATTTCATCGCAGCGTCGTAGATGCTCATGCGCTCCGGTTCGGCTTCCGGGTTCGGCCGATAAATCGTCACGCCGCCTTCCGTCCCCGGCACCATCAAATTCTTGATGCGCACATTAGCGAACGTGCCGCGCATCATCACTTCATGATTGCCGCGCCGCGAGCCATAGCTGTTGAAGTCAGCGACATCAACGCGCTTCTGCTGCAGGTAAACTCCTGCGGGCGACGTCGCTTTGATCGCTCCCGCCGGACTGATGTGATCCGTCGTCACTGAATCGCCGAAGATTGCCAGTGGCCGCGCGGCAAAGATGTCTTCCATCTCGCCGGCGTCTGCGCCAAAACCTTCGAAGAAAGGCGGCTCCTGAATGTAGGTCGAGTTCTGATCCCACTGATACGTTAAACCACTCGAGGTCGGAATCGAGTTCCACATCGGGTTCTGTTCTGCAAAGTTACTGTACAGTTCACGATAGGTCTCAGCGTCAAAGGCGTCGCGCATCTTTTCGCCGATCTCTTCCATCGTGGGCCAGATGTCGCGCAGGTAAACATCTTCACCCTGCTCGTTCTGTCCTAACGCCTCCGTCGACAGATTCTTTTCAATAGTTCCGGCGAGTGCGAACGCCACGACCAGGGGCGGGCTCATCAAAAAATTTGCTTTGATACTCTGATGAACGCGCGCTTCAAAGTTGCGATTGCCTGACAGGACACTCGCCGCGATCAAATCGTGATCGTTAACGATGTCTTCGATTGACGGATCGAGTGGCCCGGAATTTCCAATGCAAGTCGTGCAGCCATAGCCCACCAGATTGAAACCGAGCTGATTCAAGTAAGGCTGCAATCCTGTCTTCTCAAGATACTCAGTCACGACGCGCGAGCCCGGCGCAAGTGAAGTCTTTACCGTCGGCCGCACTTTCAGACCCTTCTCGACTGCTTTCTTGGCGAGCAAGCCGGCCGCCAGCATCACGCTCGGATTCGAAGTGTTCGTGCACGAAGTAATCGCCGCGATCAGCACATCGCCATGGCCAAGATCGACGTGCGCTTTCGGAAACTCTTCGGTCATGACTTCGGCGACGCGATCCGGCGTCGGACGGTTGTTCATCATCTCCGTTTCCGTCCAGACGCTCGTGTCTTTCGTCGTAACGTGATCGCCGACGGGCGCCGGCACGCCGGCTGAGTGTTGTTCACCACCGCCCACTACAATCGCGAGGGCATGCTCGCTCGCGCCGATATCCGCGGCATAGCGCAGATCAATTTCGCTGTAAGGCTTTCCGTAACCTCCTGTCTTCACGTCCTGTTGTAATAGATTGATAAAAGCATGCTTGAGCTCGGGCAGGGCAATTCGATCCTGCGGCCGCTTCGGACCGGCGACACTCGGGACGATAGTTTCAAGATCAAGTTCGAGCAGAATGCTGTAATCAATGTCGCCTCTGCGCGGCATGCCGAAGATGCCTTGCGCCTCAAAATAATTTCGCACCGCGTCAACCTCTTCATCGGATCGACCGGTCGCTTTCAAGTAAACACAAGTCTCTTCGTCGGGCGGAAAATATCCCATCGTCGCGCCATACTCCGGCGACATGTTTGCAATCGTCGCGCGATCAGTAACTGAGAGCGACGCGGCGCCTTCGCCGTGGAACTCGACAAACTTGCCTACGACCTTCGCCTTGCGCAACATCTCAGTGACGGCCAGGACCAGGTCAGTCGCGGTGACACCTTCTTTCAGACGGCCTGTCAGATGAACGCCGACGACATCCGGTGTTAGGAAATAAACAGGTTGGCCCAACATCGCCGCTTCGGCCTCGATTCCGCCGACGCCCCAGCCGACGACGCTCAAGCCGTTGACCATCGTCGTGTGCGAATCAGTGCCGACCAAACTGTCGGGGTAATAAATTCCGTTCTTCTCCCAGACGCACTTCGCGAGGTATTCAAGATTGACCTGATGACAGATGCCGATGCCCGGTGGAATCACGCGAAATCCATCAAACGCCTGCATGCCCCATTTCAGGAATTGATAACGAGAGTTGTTTCGCTTGAACTCCATCTCCATGTTCTTGCGGAACGCGTCACTGGTGGCCGAGAAATCAACTTGCACCGAGTGATCGATCACGAGATCGACAGGGACCAGCGGCTCGATCACACCCGGGTTTTTACTCAATCGGACGACCGCCGATCGCATGGCCGCAAGATCGACGAGCAGAGGCACCCCGGTGAAATCCTGTAGCAGCACGCGCGCGACGATGAACGGCACTTCTTCGGTGCGCTCGGCGTTCGGTTTCCAGTTGGAAACCGCGCGCACGTCGTCTTCCGTGATCTTGGCGCCGTCGAAGTTTCTCAGCACTGATTCGAGCACGACGCGAATGCTGACGGGCAGTTTGGAAATCTGGCCCACGCCTTCTTTTTCCAGCTGTGGTAACGAATAAAGCTGGCCGGTTTTGCCCGGTGCCGGTGAAAATGATTGCAGGGTGTTGAAGAGATTATGTGACATGTCGGTTCAGAGATCGGCGTAGCGAAACGTTCCTGTCCGTTCCGGCGAATCCAGTTGAAATGTAGTGTTGCAAACTTAAGTCTAGGTTTGCGACTAACAATCGTCAAGTGAGCGGTGCGATATGGTCGTGTCTTGATTTCAGTTTTTCTCTGCGCGATCTCAGCGACCTCTGCGTCTCTGCGGTGAATCATAGATCTTAACTGCACTCACCGCGGAGACGCAGAGAACGCAGAGGTGGCGCAGAGGATTTCGAATTGACTACCGTACAAGATCACTGTGTCGTGCCGTCTGTTGATGACGGCGTTGCATATCGCCCGAGCAGCCGAGCATTTTGTTCTTCGAAGAGCAACGGGAGACGTTCGTTCTCCAGCACGTCAAACCGCCGTTTAAGTTCAGTTAGTGACAACTCGTTCTTGAGGTTGACCCGATAATCCAGATCGGAGCGCAGACGATCTTTATCACTCTGCCGGTTCTGCGACATCAGGATAATCGGCGCCTGCAAGCCTCCCATGATCCCCAGCATCAGGTTGAGAAGAATGTAAGGCGACGGATCGAAAGCGGCGTCACGCAACACCCAGGTGTTGAGAACCATCCAGGCGATCAGGAGCGTGGCGCTGGCGCCGATGAACTTCCAACTGCCTCCAAACTCCGCGATCATGTCCGCCATGCGGGCGGCGAATGTCTTCTGGGCATCTTCCTCGTCGTTAACATTGCGCGTGACTCGCCGGCGCAGGAGTTCGTCGGTGCGGCGGAGTCGGTGACTGACCGCACTGATCATTTCCATCGCGACATCGGCATCGCTGCGAACAAAGCCGAGAAAGTCCTCCCTCGACAGCACCGCAATCCGCGCATCCTCGATAGCAGTCGCATCTGCGGTGCGAGGTTGACCATCGATGAGGGCTATTTCGCCGAAGAAGTCTCCTTCCGCCAGTTCGGCCAGGACGATACGCTTATCAAGCTCGTCATTCATGCTAATGCGCACGCGACCGGATTCGATCAAGCAGAGTGAATCGCCGCTATCACCTGTGCGAAAGATGGCGTCGCCACTCTTGACGGTATGGACCATAAGCAGGCTACGCAGACGACATGCTGCCGTATCATCAAGCGAAGCAAAAAGAGGCACTGACCTTATTGCTTCAAGAGTCATGACTGAAGGCACGAGATTTCTCGACATATGTTCACCTCACGAGCAGAGTTGGCAGACATCAACCACAAGTGTTGCCGGCGGCAATGATATTTCAAATGTCCATCGCCACCCACCTGAGATCGTGGATTTCAGTTGTACCGGTTTCAAGCTTTTCTCTGCGTAGTCTCGGCGTCCTCTGCGTCTCTGCGTTGAATCACCGGTTCAAACAAGGCTCACCGCAGAGACGCGGAGCACGCTGAGGAGGCGCAGACAAATTCCAAACCAGGCACTCCTCCCGTCAGTTCGACACATTGCCCGTGCCCGGTTCATTTGTTATAGTCCGATCAGTTTAATCCCTCTCTTATTTCAACGATTGCTTGAAGATTCGAACGGTTTTGTTCGAAAACAACTTACATTTCTGAGGAGCTGTCATCATGCCCAAAAAGACGCCGGAATCATTCAACTATCTCAGCAACGATCCTGAGTTCGTGCCCGATCCGGAGATCGAAGAGTTCATGGAAGAGGAGATCGCGCACGCTCCCAAGGATCCTGATTTGCTGGCTCAACGCCTGCACAACAACACCGCGGCTTCGCCTGAGGACGCGGGCGGAGATCTTGATGCGGACTGGGAAGACGTGAATGAAACCGGCTCGGAAGCTGCCGGTGGCGACAGCCCTACACCCGACCAGTCCATCGTCGAAGAAAACGCGCGGGCGATGGGAGTCAGTTTTGAAGATAACGAAGAGCTCGATTTTCTCGACAAGATCGAGCGCCGCGATCGCGATAGATATGAACTGGAAGAGCAATCGAAGACGCGCGACGATACGATTTGAATCCGGCTCGCTCCGGTTTCAGTGACGCCTCGCTTCTATGAAGTCGGGTGTGAATGAGAATGTCATTACGATTTCCGTCACTGAACACCACCTTCATTATTGCTCTTGCGGATGACATCGGCAGGATATATTCTCCGGCGCACTATGCGCATACTGCTTCTCCTGATCCTTCTACTAATCTGCATTCCCGCTTACGCCGCTGAACCTTGCACTAAATCAACAACCGACTGCACACACTGGGTAAACCTGGGCGGCGAGTCGCGGGCGCTGGTCTATAGCACCTACCCGCTCGACACCAGGAACGACAAAATCGTGCGCGCGTTGATTGTAGTTCACGGCCAGGGTCGTGATGCCGACAACTACTTTCGCACCAGCATGGCGGCCACGTTTCTGGCGAATGCATTTGCCGACACGATCGTGATTGCGCCCAGGATGGCTTCGAACAACGGTACGGCATGCCGGGACACTTTGGATGCCAACGAAGTGAATTGGCCCTGCGGCGGCGATAGTTGGCGCTCGGGCGGCGTGGCAACCAATAATCCGAAACTGACCTCGTACGATTTCATGGACGCGATCGTGCGCGAACTGGCCCGCAAACAATACTTTCCGAACCTAAAAGCAATCGTAATTTCCGGTCACTCCGCAGGCGGGCAGTTCGTCACTCGCTACGAAATGGGCAATCAAGTTCATGAATCGATCCCGGTTCCGATCACCTACGTCGTGGCAAACCCGTCGAGCTATTCGTATCTGGATTCCGAACGTCCCACCGGAACAAACAACGAGTTACGCCCGTTCGGCGACGCGCGGAACTGTACTACTTACGACAGTTGGCCCTACGGTCTTAAGAACCGCACAGGTTACACGGCGAAGATTCCCGACGACCAATTGAAGAAGCAACTCGCGTCGCGACCGGTGACCTATCTGCTTGGCGAATTGGATATCTTGCCGCTGGCGGGTTTCGATTCATCTTGTCCAGCGATGGCCCAGGGACCCACACGTCTGGCGCGGGGCCAGGCTTTCGGCGCTTACGTGAAAGCAAAATACAACGCGCAGCACCAGGTGGTCGTCGTGCCCCTGTGCGGTCACAATGCACGCTGCATGTTCACTGCAGAGGTCGCGTTGCCGATTTTGTTTCCGAAGGTGTGAAGATTTCTCTGTGTCCTCTATGGTGAGAGTTTATTAACCACAGAGGACACGGAGGTTCACAGAGAATTACGACGCTGGATAGTTCGACCGCGGCTGTAGCGTCACGCTCTTGATTACAACCTTGTCGGCAGGTCTCTCACTTCCCTGCTCTGTCGGCGCGGTCATGATCACCTCAGCGTTCTTAATTCCATCAATGACTTTTCCAAACACTGTGTACTTCTTATCAAACGCGGGCTGCCGCTTGAGCGTGATGAACCACTGACAGTTTGCGCCGTTAACGTCCTGGGTGCGCGCCGCGCCGAGCGTCCCGCGGTCGTAGGGAATATCGCTGAACTCCGCAGGTACATTCGGGTAAGGCGAATTTCCCGTGCCCCACGCTGCGCTGTTGCTTTTCTTCGTTAATGCGTCGCCGCCCTGAATAATTCCCAGGTTTGGATCGATACGATGAACCGCTGTGCCGTCATAGAATTTTTCGTTGATGAGTTTCTTGAAGCGCTCAACCATCAGCGGCGCGACGTTCGGATAGAGCTCAACCACAATTTTCCCGTAGTCGGCGGTTTCAATGACCGCCACTTGCGCATCGGGCGCGGGCTTGATGCCAGTCTTAAGGCTGCCGCCGGTGGTGCCCTTCGTCTCGGAAGTCTTGGGCGTCGTGGTATTTGAATTTGATTGATTGCAGGCAGTCAACGCCAGAAGCAAAACTGTGCATGCGATGAGTCTTAAATTTACTTGCGTCATCAAACGGTCCGATCCTCCTTCAAAGTCTGCGGGCAGGATGCCCGCGAACCGCAGTCTTGATGTGTCGGGACTGCACTCCAGTCTAAAACAGTTTCTTACTATCGAGCAGTATCGTCACTGGTCCATCATTAATCAACTCGACCTGCATCATCGCCTGAAACTTTCCCGTAGCAACGTTGTCGATCGTCGCCCGCGTTTGCCGCACAAAGAAATCATAGAGCGGTTCAGCAACCTCCGGCGGCGCCGCATCAAACCACGAAGGCCGCAGGCCCCGCCGGACATCTCCGTAAAGCGTGAACTGCGAGACAATCAGCAGCCCGCCGTTCACCTCTTTCACCGACAGGTTCATCTTCCCTTCTTCATCGTCAAAGATGCGCAGGTTGGCGATTTTATCAACCAGGTAAGCAGCTTCAACTTTCGTGTCGTCGCGCGCAATGCCCAACAGAACGACGAGACCGTTTCCGATCTCGCCGACTATTTGACCATCAACTGTTACTGAAGCGCGCGTGACGCGCTGGACCACGGCTCGCATAAGTGTCCGATAAGCTTCAGCTTGTCGATCGCCGTCGGCGACAAACTGAAGTTTGTCGGACCTATTTTTTCGGCGGCCGGCTCGGTCGAATCTCGACGCGACTCGCGAGCGATCGATCATCATGATGAAGCAGATCAATGACGACCCGTGCAATGTCCGCCGGCGTTAGTTGCCAGCTCTTTTCATCGCTCGGCGAGTCGCCGCCGAATTCCGTATTCACCGAGCCGGGCATGATATAGCTGACCTTGATGTTGTCGTGACGCACTTCCTGCATCAATGCTTCGCTGAATCCGTTGAGGCCGAACTTTGAGGCATTGTAAGCCGCCATGCGCGGATGCGGATTGGCGCCGGCGAGCGAAGAGATGTTTATGATGTAACCGCCGCCGCGTTCTTTCATCCGCGGGATCGCCTCGTGGCAGCAATAGAAGACGCCGAATAAATTAGTCTCGAGCACCGCGCGAAAATCTTCGACCGAAGTCTGCTCGACCGTGGCGAAGACGCCGACACCAGCGTTGTTGATAAGAATGTCGAGGCCGCCGAGTTCCTTGACTGCGTGATCGATGAGAGCTTTGACTTGATCGTGCGCACGCACATCACAAACCAGACCTATCGTGCGACCGTCTTTTGATTCATTTAACTCGGTGACTGCCTTATCGATCTCGCGTTGATGCCGAGCGCTAATGCAAACGGACACACCTTCGCGAACCAGGGCTTCAGCTATGCCGCGGCCGATGCCTTTGGTGCCGCCGGTGACAATTGCTGTTTTGTTTTTGAGATTCATTCAATAACTTTGTGTCTCTGTGTGCCCTCTGTGTCTCTGTGGTGAATCCTTCGCTAGTCGTACTCCACCACAGAGGCACAGAGACCACGGAGACACGGAGAATCATTTCAGTTTTTCACGAAGACGTTCATTCACGACTTTGGGATTCGCTTTGCCTTTCGACGCCTTCATCACCTGGCCCACGAAAAATCCGAACAGCGTTTCTTTCCCCGATCGATATTGCTCAAGTTGATTCGGACTGGCGGTGATGACTTCGTCGATCACGCGATCGATCTCGCCGGTATCGCTGACCTGGACCAGGCCGCGCTCAGCCACGATCGCGGACGCTGATTTTCCGGTCAAGAACATCTCGACGAGAACGTCTTTGGCTTGCTTGCCGCTGATTGTTCCTTCATCGACCAGGCGCACCAGCGCGCCAAGTTCCGTTGGAGGGATCGGCGACTTGTCGGCGGTTAATCCAGCATGCTCTAACTCGCGCAGCAATTCAGATCGAATCCAGTTTGCAGTCGCGCGGGCGTTGCCCCCGCTCGCTTCGACGGCCGCTTCGTAATAATCAGCCAGCGAGCGATCGCCGGTCAGTTGTGAAGCATCGCTGAATGAAAGTTCGTATGAATCGATGAACCTTTTCGCACGCGGGCCCGGCAGTTCAGGCAACGACGCGCGCACGTCCTCGACAAATTGATTGGTGACGACCAGCGGCGGCAGGTCAGGCTCGGGAAAATATCGATAGTCGTGGGCCTCTTCTTTTGAGCGCATCGGCCGCGTCTCGTTCAGATGATCATCCCAAAGCCTTGTCTCCTGGACCAGACGCCCGCCTCCTTCCAAAGTTTTGATATGACGATCGACTTCAAACTCGATCGCTTTTTGCATGAAGCGCACTGAGTTCAGGTTCTTCAGCTCGACTTTGGTACCAAAGATAGGGTCGCCCTTGCGACGGACAGAAACGTTCGCTTCGCAACGCAGATTCCCCTTTTCCATGTCCGCGTCCGACGCGCCGACCCACTGCAACGCGCGGCGCACGTGATTCACGTAATCGTAAGCCTGCCAGGACGTACGAAAGTCAGGCTCAGTCACGATTTCCGCGAGCGGCACGCCCGCCCGATTCAGATCGATGTAAGAAAATCGATCGACGTCGGGTAGTCCTTCATGAACATTCTTGCCGGCGTCTTCTTCGAGATGAAGCCGAGTGATCTGGATCGTCATCGGCTTCCAGTCGTGCGCGTGACCCGCTTCGTCACGATCGGCGGTCATGATCTCGAGCGTGCCGTTGGCCGAGAAAGGCTGATCGTATTGTGAGATTTGGTAACCCTTGGGAAGGTCAGGATAGAAATAATTTTTGCGCGAGAAGATCGAACACTCGTTGACATGCAGGCCGAGCGCAAGCGCGGCGCGGGCTCCCAACTCGACAACTCGCCGATTTAGAACCGGCAGCGCCCCCGGCAACCCGAGACACACTGGACAGGTGTTCGAGTTCGGCTCCGCGCCGAAACGCGTCGAGCAGCCACAGAAGATCTTCGATTCAGTGCTTAGTTGGGCGTGAACTTCCAGCCCGATGATGGTTTCCCAATTACTCGTCATAAGTCTTTGGTCTTTGGACTTCGGTCTTTGATTTCCGCACTCAATTTTAGAATCAAACTCCTCAAAGACCTAAGCTCAAAGACCAAAGACCGTTTTATTAAGGTTCAAGCCAAACCTGCGGCACGCGCGCATCGCGCGCTTCATCCTCCAACTGCTGCCATCTTGCCGACAATCCGGCGCGCGCGGTCAGCAGGCCGTTCAAGGACTCAGTCAAAGAAGCCGCATCGTA
>Ga0193730_1000063_pt1 | contig 38755 bp, 30 predicted proteins | sample U1a1metaG_FD_144919 | JGI IMG/M metagenome (GOLD analysis project Ga0193730, IMG submission 144919) | Soil microbial communities from a riparian zone of the East river system, Colorado, United States - U1a1 | ecosystem: Environmental > Terrestrial > Soil > Riparian zone | place: USA: East River...
CAGGCCCATCCGCCCCACGCCGGCGGCCGCCAGATACATTCCGACCGGCGCCCCCAAACCACCGGTGCCAATCATCAACACGCTTGAGGCTTTCAATTTTCGCTGACCGGTCATGCCGACTTCGGGCATGATCAAGTGACGGCTGTAGCGCGCCACCTCTTCGTTCGAGAGCATTGGAAGATCGTTCCGGAGCGCAGGCATCCCTGCCTGCGGTGCACCGGCATCTTTGCCGGTTGTTTCATCAAGCACCGCTGCGCCGCCCGCAATCGAAGGCACAATCAGAATCGTGTCGCCGTCTTTCACCGGAGTGGCCGGGCCACTAAGGTGACGAATGTCTTCATCATTCACATAGACATTGACGAAATTCCGCATCGTGTTTTGATCATTGAAAAGATGACGACGTAATTCGCTGTGCGCAGCGGTCAATTGATCTAAAGCCTCGCCGGCAGTGCCGGCTTCGACTTGAATTTCAGACTGTCCAGCAGCAAATTGGCGCAGCGGCGTCGGTATGGTAATGGTGACTGGCATGATTGTTCCTCGTTCTGTTCCCTCTCCCTCTGGGAGAGGGTTAGGGTGAGGGGTTAGCGGTACAACCCCGAAATATTTTTCTTCTCAGTAAAAAAACAAATAAGGTACAGCTCGGACTAATCCCTCACCCCGGCCCTCTCCCAGAGGGAGAGGGGGTTACGATCTCTTCTTCATTAAACCGCGATCGATCCGATTCCATCTCCCATGATCGCAAATCAGCGGCTTGACCTTTTTCAACGGCGATCACGATATACGAATAAGTGGGCCACGCGTGTTCCAGATCGTATTGCGAAGGCACGGCGCGGTCGTCGGGGTGTGAATGATAAAAGCCCACGACGTCCAAACCTTTTTCGCGCGCGTATTTCTCACCACGCATCAGTTCGTCCGGGCGAATCAAAAAACGATTGCGCTTGGCTGCTTCTTCACGGGCATTGGAAATTGGATAAGTCTCAATAACCTTCTTGCGGCCGTCGTCGAATCGACCGAGCATCAAACCGCAGCACTCAAACGGATAATCGCGCTCGCCATGCGCGCGCATTGCCTGGGAATGAGCCTCGTCGAATTCAATCATTTCTAAATAGACAGGATTTACAGAATTAACAGGATACAGCCAACCAGAATGTCTCCGCTTCTTATTCTTGTGAATCGTGTTAATTGCTGTCGTTGATTCTAAACTGCCAAAGCCTGTTCGATGTCCGCAATAATGTCGTCGACACTTTCAATGCCGACCGAAATCCTGATTAGCCCGTCGCTGATTCCCAGTTCACGTCGTCGCGCCGGCGATAGATCGCGATGCGAAGCGGTTGCCGGATGCAGCACGCTGGTGAATACATCCCCCAGGCTGGTCGATCTCACGCATAGCTTTAGCCCGTCCATAAACCGAAAAGCGGCTTCGCGCGCATTGTCTTTCAATTCAACAGTGACCAGGGCCCCGGCATGTGGCGCGCGCAACATTCGTCCCGTGATGGTGCGATGCTCCGCAGAGGCGAGACCCGGAAAGTAAACCCGGCCGACGCGTGGATGATCTTTCAATCGATCGGCCAGCGTGCGCGCGTTGTCACAATGACGATCCATGCGCACGGCGAGCGTCTTCACGCCGCGCGAAATTTCATGCGCTTCCCATGGGCTCAGCACGCCGCCGACAAGCTTCATCACGCCAATCAACGCTGCGCTATCGACTTCATCGCGCGAGATCGCGATGCCGCCCATCGCGTCGGCATGTCCGCCAAGAAATTTTGTGGCGCTATGTACTACCAGATCCGCTCCATGCTTTAGCGGCTGGCAAAGATACGGGGAGGCGAACGTGTTATCGATGATCAGCCGAGCGCCGGCTTCATGAGCGATGCCGGCACAAGCATCGATGTCGCAAACCTTGAGCAACGGATTCGAGATCGTTTCAGCCAGCAGCACCCGCGGCTTTATTTCATGGGCCTTCGTTCTGACCTCTTCCAGATTGCTGAAATCGGCGGTGACGGTCTTGATTCCAAAGGCACCGAAGATATTTAGCAAGAGGTTCGTCGTGGCGCCGTAGAGATCCTGAGAAGCCAGCACGGTCGCGCCCGGCGTCAGCTCACAAGCGAAGAGCGCCGCATGCAAAGCCGCCATTCCCGAGGAATAGGCACACGCGGTTGCGCCACCTTCAATAGTACGAATCACATCTTCCAGAACCGTGACGGTTGGATTTCCATAGCGCGTGTAGATGTATCCCCGCTTTTCACCCGCGAACACCTTGTCGATATCGTCCATCGACTCGTACGTATAAGTGGCCGACGCATAAATTGGAGTGGTAGTGGGCTGGCCCGTTGGGATTTTGTCTTTCTCTGTGGAGTGAACCACTTGCGTGGCGATGTCGAGGCTGTTCTTGTCTGCCGCCATACTTGCTCCAAATGTCCGACAAAAACTTTAGTTTGTCGACTTTGTCAGAAGCCCGACCGTAAGGGAGGGCAACGTAGCCCTTGCTCACGCGCGGGCTTCTGGCCCGCATCATTCACTCCAAAAGCGTTCGCTCATGTAGCGCTCACCGCCGTCGCAAAGAATTGTTACTACGACCGATTCGCGCGGCAACTGGCGCGCGAGTGCGATGGCCGCCACCACATTGGCGCCTGCGCTGACGCCGACGAACAAACCTTCTTCCCGCGCCAAACGTCGCGTCATCGCCTGCGCTTCCTCAGTTGCGATTTCGATCTGTTCGTCAGCCAGCTCCGGATCGAAAATTCCCGGCATGCGTGAAGTCGGCAAATGCTTCAGGCCTTCCAGCCCATGAATCGGCGAATCGGGTTCCATGGAAACCAGGCGTGCGGATCGATTCAGCTCTTTCAGTTTTCGTCCGACTCCGGTAAAGGTGCCGCAGGTGCCGAGACCCGCTACAAAATGAGTTATCCGGCCTCCGGTCTGTCTCCAGATTTCCGGCCCGGTAGTTTCGTAATGGGCGCGCCAGTTAGCGTCATTATTGTACTGATCAGCGTAGAAATATTTTGCCGGGTCGCGGGTGGCCATTTCCCTCGCGACGATTTGTGCACCATCCGAGCCCTGCAGCGGATCGGTTTCAATTATCTCAGCTCCGTGAAATCGCAGAATTCGTTTGCGCTCGACGCTCGCGTTGGCGGGCAGACAAAGAGTCACGTCATAACCACGCGCGGCGCCCAGCATTGCATAGGCGATTCCCGTGTTGCCACTGGTGGCGTCAAGAATGATCTTGCCGGGATACAGACGGCCACTGCGTTCACCATCAAGGATCATTGCCAGCGCTGGCCGATCTTTGACTGATCCTCCCGGGTTCAGGTGTTCAGCTTTGACCAGAACCTCGACCCCCGCAGGTAAGTCACGAGTTATGCGCCGCAGACGCAGTAACGGCGTATTGCCGATTTGTGATTCGAGATCATAGGAACGCGAACGTTCGTTAGATTCAAGACCGCCGTGTATTTCCGCTTCAGTAATCATAAATCCAAAAGCAAAACCGGCCGCGAACCTCGAAGGTGCGACCGGTCTCTAAAACTGTTTGTGCTGTTGGTCAAACGACCAGTTTCTCGCACGCAAGTTTCGCCCGGTCGCTTTCCCGATTGGTCGGGAAAGCAAAGGTACAGGCGCACCAATAATAGTAGTAATACATGCGCGTCACTGGTCTGGTCTCTTGCACGCAAAAACTATAGGCGCTGCCTGAAAAGAGTGTCAAGGAACGAATGTCAGCGGCTTGGCCGTCTGATGTGCGGAAAGCTCTGGCTTTCCGGTGTCAATGATTATGAGACCGAGACTGCGCCTCGGCGTGAGGCGCAGCCTTAAGAACAGATTATCTGTCTACGGAAAGGCAAAGCCTTTCCGCACATCAAGCGACGAAGCCGCCAAGCTACCATTTCAGCAAGAACTGCCTGAGCGTCCGATACATGCTATCGAACGAATCGGCACAAAACAAAACGGGTTGAAAATGTGTCGGATCATATTCTTCGGAAGATGCCGCTTCGAGATCAAATGGACGCAATTGGGCTCGGCGCATCTCATCCAATTCTCCTGCTGATGACAGCAGACCAGTGCCATAGGCTTTTACCTCGCCGTCTTCCCGCAGTACGCCAAATTCGATCGTGAACCAGTAGACTCGCGAAAGCTTTTCCAGTGCGTCTGCTGAGGTCGTTCGTTTCACCGCTTGTCCAAACAAACGATTGAGCTCGGCCACCCGTTCGCTTGCGAGCGTCACGCCGTGGCCGATGATTTCATGGACCACGTCAGGCTCAGGCGTGTACAGCGGCGTCGAGTGATGCCGGATATATTGTGTGCAGAGAAAGACTCCGTCCGCGAGATTCTCAAGGAATACGCGCGGCTGGACCAGACCGGCGACAGGTTCGAGACGAAAGCCGCTGATCGCTTTTACTTTTTCGTTGATGTCGCGCAGTTGCGGGATGCGATCGGGAGCGAAGTTCAACTTTTTCAGACACTCGCGATACTCGGCGCAGGCATGTTGTTGATGTGCGGGCTGCAACGCCTTCCAGATAGTCGCCCAAACCTGATGCTCCTCGATAGTATAAGGAGCATCAGGAATGGGATCGCGGGGGTGATACTTCATCGCGATTTGCGCGATTTGATTGCGCCGGCGGCGATACTCGGGATCGCGAAAGCCGGGATGGTCGGGATCGAGTTGCACAATATCGTTCCGATTCGCGACCGATTCATCCGTTACCGGTCGCCCATCAACGTGATCGTGCAGGAGTGTTTGATGTTTGGTTGTTGAGTCTTTTTGCATGTCTTAGCTTCTTCTTACTGCGGCTTTGCCGCAGCACAGTGCGGTGAGGCTCGGCCTCACCGGCAGAGTTGTCTTTCATAAGGAGGCTGCGCCTCCGTTTGCAGCAATCCTTTCGCGCTGCGCACTCAATGCGGACAGGATGTCCGCGCTCCCAGGCAAAAACTAAACCGGCCACCGATCCTTCGCTGGGAAGGACCGATGGCCGGTTGAATTTGTCCGCGAGTTTTCGCTTACTCGTCTCGCGACAGCATCGTCCGACCGTCCCTCCAGGCGGAGAGCGGGCAGTAATAATAATAACGATGGCTGTAGCGTTGACTCATCACTCTGGTCATGCGCGTCTCTGTCGCGCGCGACCCAATGTAAACATCTCAACACGGTCAGTCAAGCTATTTTGCGACTTGGGTGACTATGTGTTTTGATTGCGGCGGTCGTGTCAGAAGCCCGACCGTCAGGGAGGGCATCTTTGGACGCCATCCCTTCGCTTACGCGCGGGCTTCTGACACGCCATCCTGAAGACATGCCGATCCTTAAGAAACGCGATCACCAGACTGAGTCACGGCTGCTGCTCGAATCCGACGATCCGGTTGAGCTGCCGCCGGCCGACGTCGCGGACAATGCGGTGCTCGTGCAGTTCGATAAATTCAAACCATTCATTCCGGAACTGATCGAGGCTTTGCAAACAGGAACGACCGCCGAGCCCGTCCCTGTGATGAATGACGGATCAACGTTCATGATTCACGGTCAGACGCGTACTTTTTGGGTGAAGCTGTGGCATACCGCGGGAACTGACCTGACCAAAATCGAACGCGCGCAGGTGATCAGTTGTTTGCCGTCAACTCGCGGCACAAGCGTCTTCATCGACGAAGAATGATGGGGCTTAAGAAGCTTTCGTCAGTTTGACTCCCTTCGCCTTTGGGAGAAGGGCTGGGGATGAGGGTCTAGTGGAACCGCGACCCGTACTCACGCCCTCATTCTAGCCCTCTCCCACTGGGAGAGGGAACAATTAGAGGCGGGCTGCTGCCCGCCTTTCGACAATGAGTGATAGCCCGGACATAGTTCTGAAACTCGCTGAAGCAGTTCGCGACGCAGGTGGTCGCGCGTTTCTCGTGGGCGGCTGTGTGCGCGATGAGTCGATGGGCCGGCAGCCGAAGGATTGGGACGTCGAAGTTTATGGAGTCGATCCGTTGCGACTCAGAGAAATACTTGATCGATTCGGGGAGGTCAACGCGGTAGGTGAAGCCTTCACCGTTTACAAAATCGGCGCGCATCTCGATATCTCGTTGCCTCGCCGGGAACGGAAGAGTGGGCGCGGTCATCGCGCGTTCATCGTCGAAGGCGATCCGGCCATGACTATCGAAGATGCGGCCTCACGCCGCGATTTCACAATCAACGCGATTCTCAAAGATCCGCTGACGGGCGAAGTCATCGATCCATTTCGCGGGCGTGAAGATCTTGCCGCACGAATCCTGCGGGCGGTCTCGGCCAAAACATTTGGTGAAGATAGTCTGCGGGTCCTGCGCGCCGCTCAATTTGCTGCGCGATTTGAATTCGATATCGATGAGCAGACAGTCGATCTATGTCGCTCGATTGATTTGCTGGACTTGCCGGCGGAACGAATCTGGGGCGAGATGGAAAAGCTTCTGCTTCGGGCGCAACGACCTTCGATCGGAATCGATTGGTTGCGCCGGCTCGGTGCGATCGATCAACTCTTTCCTGAACTCAAGACCCTCATTGATGTCCCTCAAGATCCCGAGTGGCATCCCGAAGGCGATGTCTTTGTTCATACTTGCCTGGCTATCGATCGCGCGCATGAATTGATTGATGACCTGGATCACCCGCGGCAGGTGACCATAATGTTGGCAGCGCTTTGTCATGATTTCGGCAAACCGGCAACGACCGCGTTCGTGGACGGCCGCATCCGTTCGCGCGAACACGAAGAAGCCGGAGTCGAACCAACACAGACTTTTCTCGATCGATTGAACGTTCACACTTTGAACGGCTACGACGTGCGGGCCCAGGTGGTCGCTTTGGTGCGCGATCATCTGAAGCCAGGGGAGTTCTTCAAAAAGCGAGATGAAGTTGGTGACGGCGCGTTTCGACGGCTGGCGCGGAAGTGCGAGCTTGAGCTTCTGTATCGGGTAGCGCGGGCGGATTCGCTTGGACGTAATGCCGAATGGGTGCCGCGCGAAAAATGGTACACGGCTGAAGCTCAGGAATGGTTCATCGCGCGCGCGAGAGAGTTGGAGGTTTCATCACAGCCACCGGCGCAGATTCTGCTGGGGCGGCATCTGTTAGAGATGGGCCTGGAACCGGGACCACGCATCGGCGAAATCACCAGAGCCGTTTACGAGATGCAGTTGGATGGAAGGGTCACGACGTTGGGAGAAGCGCAGCGAGCAGCGCGCGAATTAATCAGCCGCACATAAAATCAATCTTGCGGGTTTCGATATCTGGTTAACACTTCATAGGCGGGGAAGTGTTCACTAGTAATCGGGCCTTGTTTGATACCGGAGCGAAGTTCCCAACCCTGATCAATGAGTTCGGCGATTTGCTCACCATGTTGCGGGTCGTTAACAAATACTATTGTAGTTTCGAGCATGATTAGTAAGGATAACATGTTCGTCAAGCCATCGAGGGTAATTGTGCGTTGTTGTGACCGGGGCACTAGCCCGACCGTGAGGGAGGGCTCAACAATTATCGCTGATGGAGCCCTCCCTCACGGTCGGGCTAGTACCCCACTTCACGCTATCTCTGTGCCAATCCGCGGATTCTGATCTTATTCTGACCGCATGATAAAGTAACTCATATGATCGAACTTCAACTTACCGACGACCACGAAGCGCTGGTGCAAACCGTGCGCGAGTTCGCGCAGAAAGAAGTTGCGCCTTACATCAAGGATTGGGACGAGAAGCAGGAATCCCATCGCGAGATTTTTGAGAAGATGGCCGCGTTGAATCTGCTCGGAGTCTGCATCCCGGAACAATATGGCGGCGCCGGGTTTGATTACATTTCGCTGGGTCTTGTCTGCGAAGAACTCGAAGCCGTCGACACGTCTCTGCGCGTGGCGATGTCTGTGCACACGGGTTTGAATTCGCTGACGCTTTACACCTGGGGCACGGAAGAACAGAAGCAAAGGTACCTCGTTCCGCAAGCCAAGGGCGAGAAGCTGGCGACGTATGGTTTGACTGAGCCGGGCGCCGGATCGGACGTCGTGGGCGCGCGTTCGACTGCCCGTCGAGAAGGCGAGGAATACGTTTTGAATGGCGAGAAGATGTGGATTAGCCTCGCCGGCTTTGCGGATAACTTTCTTTTCTTTTGTTGGACGGATGAAGAAAAGCGACGCCAACGCGATCATTCGGGGATGTCATGTTTCATCGTCGAGCGCACCATGAAAGGATTCACCTCGGGAACGATTCACGGCAAGCTCGGAATTCGCGCGGGCAACACCGGATATTTTTCTCTGCAGGACGTGCGCGTGCCGAAAGAGAATTTGGTTGGTGAAGAAGGTGAAGGTTTTAAGATCGCGATGTTCGCGCTCGAGCAGGGAAGGTTCACCGTGGCCGCCGGCGCGACCGGAGTGATCCGAGCGTCACGCGATGCATCGGTCGCCTATGCGAACGAGCGCGAGACCTTTGGTACCAAGATCGCCAATCATCAATTGGTGAAACAGAAGATCGCAAACATGGAAGCCGACTATGAAATGTCTCGACTGCTATGGCTGAAAGCGGGATGGTTGAAGAACCAGGGACAAGCGAGCGGTCGCGCGACCAGTCTGGCGAAGTGGCAGGCAACCGTGCGCAGCGAGAAAGCGGCGTCGATGGCCATCGAAGTTCACGGCGCCAACGGCTATTCGAACGACTATCCAGTTGAGCGTTATCTGCGGAACTGCAAAGCCGCGGTCATCTATGAGGGGACGCGCGACATTCACACATTGATGCAAGCTGACTGGGCCCTGGGACTAAAGAAAGAAAAGCCCGCCCGAAAGACGTTGCCGCCCTGGCAGCCGGCGGACTCGCATCGAACAGTCGCGGGTTGATCTGGGGAACTGCGACGAGATGTCCTATCCTCCGTTTTGCGCCACCGCTCGTTGCACCACGGATTCAATCTCATCCAACCGGAATGGCTTCGTGAGGTAGGCGAACGCGCCGAGCTTCATCAGCGATTCGTGATCCTCGTCCTGCTGCTTTCCTGAAATGAGAATCACGGGCGTGCTCAAGTCTTTCAGCTTAACTCGTTTCAATAACTCAAGGCCCGTCAGTCCAGGCATCGCCAGGTCAGTCAACACTGCATCGTAGTTTTCGATCTCGAGATATTGAAGTGCCTGCTCGGCTGTGCTCGCGGTGTTGCATTCGTAATTTTCGGAAAGAAGATCCAGCAGGATGCCGCGAACCGCAGCGTCGTCGTCAACAATCAGAATGGTCGGCATCGCCGTCATTGTAAACGTCTTCCGCGCGTAAGGCTAGGCGCCGAAGCAAAAAACACAGCAAGCGACGCTAAGTACTTCGCATTTCGAAAAACCGGGCAGGCTAATATCACCTACGTGCCTCGAATATTCTGTTGAAAGGCGTTTCAGTCGTGCGCCTGAATTCTTTGAAGCCACTGGCGAGAACAGTGCTTCGCAGTGCGTCTTCGGTGGCCACCGCGCCGAGCGCCGGCCCATCGTGGGCCAAGGAATTCGAGGTGCAACACAAAGTCGAAGCCGCGGCAAAGGTGCGGCCAATTGGATTGAAGTTTTCTTCGACGGTGTTGCCGGCCATCGGCTCAACGATCAGAGCCGATCCGTCCGGCGCCAGTACTTTACTGGCTCGCGCCGCGGCGCCCACGGGGTCGCCCATGTCATGAAGGCAATCAAAGAAGCAAATCAGATCAAATTGTTCGTCGGGAATATGCGCGGCATCTGAGACCGCAAACGAGACTCGATCGGAAACGCCCGCTGCCTCCGCCGTGTGCCGCGCCTTTTTGATGGAAGCTTCATGATTGTCAAAACCCCAGAAGCGCGAATTCGGATATGCCTGGGCCATAATGATCGTTGAAGCGCCGTGGCCGCAGCCGACATCGGCGACCTTGCCGCCCGTCTTTAGTTTGTCTTCGATCCCGGTAAGCGAGGGAATCCACGACGCGACCAGATGCGCTGAGTATCCGGGCCGGAAGAATTTTTCCGTGCCGATGAAAAGATCGGGATCGTGTTCGTCCCAGCGCATCCCGCCACCGTTGCGAAAGTATTCTTCGATACGCGGCACCGCGGCAGTCATCGCCTTGATTACGAAAAAGCCGCCACCGACATAAAACGGACTGTGCTCGTCCGTAAGCGCCACGGCCTGCTCTGGCGTGAGGCTGTACGCTCCGTTTGCCGCATCGTACTCAACATAACCACCCGCCGCCTGGTTAATGAGCCATTCCCGCACATACCGTTCATTGGTATTCGTCCGTTGGGCCAATTCGGCCGGCGTTGCTGGTCCACCCGCTGCGAGCGCTTGATAGAGTCCGAGCTTCTGCCCAAGGTAAACAAGCGCGGAACTGAGGGACGCGCCAAAGTCCGAAACGACCTTGCCCAGAAACGCGTTCATCTTGTCTTCGTTGATTGCAGTTTGTTGGATTGCTGCCGGCATAAGGGCCTCCTGACTTTCTGTTGAAGTGTTTTCTGGCGGGGGAATGTAGGCGGTTTTTTACGCCAGTCGGCAGAGCAAGTCAAACGAAGGAGAGCAAAGCCGCGCGCACCAAAGGTTGGAAAAGTGGCGCGTTCCTCTGATAGTATGGCGCCGCTTTCTTCAATCTCAAAAACTTTTAGTTGGAAATCATCGCGCTCTATATCTGCGCACAGGAGACAAATAATGGCGGCAGAAGTAAGAACCGAACGTGAACTGTCACTGGACTTTTTGCGCGTGACCGAAGCGGCGGCCATCGCGGCCGCGCGCACAATGGGCCAGGGCGATCGCAAGTATTCCGATCAGGCTGCGGTCGAAGCGATGCGCGAAGTGATGGACTCAGTGCCGATGCGTGGCCGCGTCGTGATTGGCGAAGGCGAGCGCGATGAAGCGCCGATGCTTTACATCGGCGAGGAAGTCGGTGGCGGCTTTGGCGTCGGCGAGGAACTGGCAGCGTCCTGTCCGGAAGTCGACATCGCCGTCGATCCATTGGAAGGCACCAACCTTTGCGCGGTCGGAGCTAACAATGCGATTGCCGTGCTGGCGGCGGCGGAGCGCGGCGGATTGCTGCACGCGCCGGACATTTACATGGACAAGATTGTTGTTGGCCCATCTTCGCGCGGCGTGATCGACATCGATGCGCCGGTGAAAGACAATTTAAAGAATATTGCTCGCCGGCTGGGCCGCGACGTCGAAGACTTGACAGTGATTGTTCTCGATCGCAAGCGCCACAAGAAGATTATCGACGATGTGCGCGCGGCCGGCGCGCGGATCCGCCTGATCTCAGACGGCGATCTTTCGGCAGGAATTTCCGCCGCGGTTGCCGGTACCAACATACACGCTTGCATCGGCATTGGTGGAGCGCCGGAAGGTGTGCTTACGGCAGCTGCGGTCAAATGTCTGAACGGCGAGATTCAGGCGCGATTGGTTTTCGATCCGGAAAGACTGGGCGTTGATAAAGATAAGGTACCGTCGGCTGAGAAAGTGATCGAGCGCCTGAAATCAATGGGCATTCCGGATCACACCAAGGTCTATGACACGGACGACCTTGCGCCGGGGAAAAAGATCATCTTTGCCGCGACTGGCGTCACCGACGGATCGTTGATGCGTGGCGTCCGCTTTTTTGGCTCAGGCAAGCGCACGCATTCAGTGGTTATGACCAGCGAGTCGAAACACATTCGCTTCGTCGACAGCATTCACATCGAAGGTGGCCCGGACACGGTGATTAGATTCTAGAGCAGCCGACGCCTAAGAAATCCAGCCATGCCAGATTGGCGCACCAGAGCGACGACTGCTGACCATATGAGGCCCCTTCTCTTCATCGCTCTGGTTCTGACCGTGTCATTGGCAGCGGCCCCGGGCTCTCCGCAAGCACGAGATCTACCCGCAGCGCCGTTTCACGTCGAAGAGATAACCATCACCCAGATTCATACCGCGTTGCGAACCAGGCAGGTGACGTGCCGAGGCCTGGTCGAGGCGTACCTCGCGCGCATCGACGCATACGACAAGCAGGGCCCTTCAATCAACGCCGTCGTGCTGCTGAATCCTGACGCGCTGAAAACTGCGGATGAGCTTGATGCGCGGATCAAAACCGGGGCCGCCTTGCGTCCGCTGGAGTGCATTCCGGTCGTTGTCAAAGACAACTACGAGACTAAAGGGCTGCGGACCACGGCTGGCTCTCAGTCACTTGCGAACTTCATTCCGACCCGCGACGCGTTCGTAGTGCAGAAGATCAAAGACGCCGGCGCCATCGTTTTGTTCAAGTCGAACATGGCGGAGTTCGCGTTCACGCCGCTTGAAACTGTGAGCTCAATTCTGCCGGGCTACACGTTCAATCCATACGCGCTGAATCACACCACGGCCGGGTCGAGCGGAGGCACGGCAGCAGGCGTCGCCGCGAACTTTGGCGCGGTCGGGTTGGGCACCGACACCGGTAACTCAATCCGCGGTCCGTCATCGCACCTGAGTCTTGTCGGGATTCGCTCGACGATGGGACTGGTCAGTCGCATGGGCGTGGTGCCCCTTAACTTTTTGGCGGACATTGCCGGACCGATCACGCGCACGGTTGAGGATGCGGCAGTCGTGCTACAGGTCATAGCCGGGCCCGACGCGAGCGATCGCGTGACCTTGTCAAGCGCAGGACACATCCCGCCCAGCTACACCGCATTTCTTAAGAAGGACGCGCTCAAAGGCGTGCGTCTTGGGGTGTTGCACGCGGCGTACGATCGGCCGAGCGCCGACGCCGAAGTTATGGCGATCTTTAAATCGGCGCTGAACGAATTGAAAGCTGCGGGCGCGGAAATCGTGGATCCAGCCGCGGTTGAAGGATTGCCGCAGCGTCCACAGAACGCGGGCCCGTGTCGCGGTTTCAAGTATGATCTTGAACACTATCTCGCGGAAGCCGGAGCGCCGGTCAAAACGCTCGACGAGATCATCAAGGGCGGGAAATTTCACCCGACGATCCGTCAGCGGCTCGAACGAGCGCAAACGAACGATGACGCCGGCGACGACAGTCCCGGATGCCAGGCCCTTCGTGATTATCGCAAGACCTATGGTGACGCGGTGCTCGCGACGATGGCAACGCTGAAGCTCGATGCCTTTGTCTATCCCACGTGGAGCAATCCACCGGCGATCATCGGCGACGTGCAGTCAAATCTGGCCGGCGACAACAGTCAGGTCTATGCGCCGACGACAGGTTTTCCCGCGATCACGGTCCCGATGGGCTTTACCCGCGGCGCCACACTCCCCGCGGGCCTGACGATCTTTGGCCGTCCCTGGGACGAAGGCCGGCTGTTCGGGCTCGCCTACGCGTATGAACAGGCGACGCACCATCGCAAACCTCCACCGACAACTCCGTCATTGAAATGAAGGGAAGGTCGTGGAAGGCGAGAGCCTGGAAGCTTGAGTTTGGAGTTGCCGAATGTCCGACGCAGTAACCGTCAATGACCGACATCCAATCCCCGAGCGCCAGCCGCTGGCCTCAGCGTTTTGGGGGACGCTCATTTGGGCCATCACCGCCACGATCGCATTAGCGCTGGTGGCCATGATCGTCAGCGCGCCAGTGGCCCAAGCCAACGGGCACGCCGCTTTCGCGCTCGAAATTTACCGGGCTTTCAGTTTTGTCTGTCATCAAATTCCGGAACGCTCTTTTCATCTCGCTGGTTATAAATTCGCAGTGTGTTCGCGTTGCACTGGTTTGTATTCCGGCTTTGCCCTCGCTACTCTTATCTATCCAATCGTTCGTTCGTTGAGACGAACCGAAACGCCCAGGATCGTTTGGCTCTTTCTGGCGGCCGCGCCATTGGCCATTGATTTCTCGCTGGGCTACTTTTCGATCTGGCAGAACACTTACGTTTCGAGATTTGCGACCGGCGCATTGTTGGGATCAGCGGCAGTTTTTTATATTCTGCCGGGCTTGATCGAATTGAGTCTGAGGATTCGCTCAACAAAAAAGGCGACGCTTGATGCGTCGCCTTAGATTGTTTGAGGCGGCACGCGCATCTTGCGCGTGGTTTCACGGTTCGCTTTATTTGATCGCGGCCGCAAGCAGCTTGGCTTTAGGTTCTGCGATCGTATTCGAAGACGCCGGCACCTTGGCTTTTTCACCTTTGAATCCGTTGTTATTCGACTGCTTTTCCTCTTTAACGTAAGTCAGCCACGGTCCTGGTGGTTGGCGTTCGCCCGACGTAATCTCAAAAAACATCTTCTGAATCTTCGCAGTGATTTCACCGCGTCTTCCGTTACCGATGTTGATGCGATCGACGGAACGAATCGGAGTAATCTCGGCGGCCGTGCCGCTGAAGAAAAGTTCATCGGCAACGTATAGTGCGGCGCGTTGGATGGCTCGTTCTTTGATCGTTAATCCTAACTGCTGACAGATTTGAATCACGCTATCGCGCGTGATGCCGGGCAGCACCGAAGACGACAGCGGCGGTGTGTTAACGATGCTGTTGCTGACTGTAAAGATATTCTCGCCTGAGCCCTCTGAAACATAGCCACGATCATCAAGGGCAATGCCTTCGGCATAGCCATTGACCAGCGCTTCCATCTTGATCAGTTGCGAATTCATATAGTTCGCACCGCTCTTGGCCATCGCGGGCAGGGAATTCGGTGTTAAGCGATTCCAGCTGGAGACACAAACATCCACGCCTTTCTCGATCGCTTCGTCACCCAGGTATTTACCCCAGTCCCACGCGCCGATGTAGCAGGCGAGCGGGTTGGGAAATGGATTCACCCCGAAGGCCGGATGTTCTTCGTCAAGACTGCGAAACAGAATCGGACGGATATAGCACTGCTCAAGGTCGCTGCGCCTGACCAATTCGATCGCGGCATCGCAAAAATCGCCCACTTTCCACTCATGATCCATGCGATAGACTTTGGCGGAATTCAAAAACCGTTGCATGTGCTCGCGCAGGCGAAAGATTGCCGGCCCGCGTTTCGTCGTGTAACAACGAATGCCTTCGAAAACGCTCGAGCCGTAATGCAGAACGTGTGACATCACGTGCACGCGTGCGTCATCCCATTTGATGAACTCGCCGTCGTGCCACACCACATCGCAAATGCGCGGAGTTGCTACGTCTTTGGTCTTGCCACTACCTGGAAACATATTGGTTCTCCTTTGGAGACTTAATCTAAAGAGGGATCGCAAAAAGGGTGAATTTGACAAAGCACGATACTCTAAAGTCGCGCGCGTTTGCAAGATGCCATTTGCGCGCCAGAATGGACATACATTACTAGTACGAAAGGTGGCCGAGACAGGTTTTGAAATGTTCGAACCTGGATCAGTTGTCAGCGATTTGGAGGTCGTGTGGTGAACTCCGGCGTTGGACTCGGTGCACTAGCCCGACCGTTGGGGAGGGCTCATCAAGTCGCGCGTAGAGAGCCCTCCCTAACGGTTGGGCTAATGCACTGATTTGGTTGTTCGCTTGATTAAGAAGAGCAGGCTTCGTACGATTCCTGCCGGCGTTGTGATTGACTTGAGAAGAAGCAAAAGGTGTTCTTACAAATGGGTGTCCGCCCCGGCTGCAGTGCTGAAGATTCTGGGTGCGGGCCTGCTTGTGATTCAGCTACCAGGCTGCGGCAACACCAAAAACTCCATGACAAATAATTCCGAGACTCCTCGTGTGGCCGGCGATCCACTTTCAATACACCGCCGCGCAATCATTATTGACATGCACGCCGATACCGCCCAGCGCCTGGTCGATGAAAATGTCGATTTGCAGAACCGCTTGCCGGACGGACAGTTTGACGCGGTGCGCGCGAAGGAAGGTGGACTCGATGCGCAGTTCTTTTCCATCTGGGTTGAGCCGGAATTGTTTGGTGGTGGCGGCGCGCGCGCGACGGCGCGGGCCGACATTCAAATTGAAGCCGTGCGCAATCTCGCCGCGAAGCATCCCGAGACCTGGGAACTTGCAACTACTGCCGCCGACGTTCGCAGGATCGCCGCGACCGGGAAGATTGCCGCGCTCATGGGCCTGGAAGGCGGTTATGCGATCGACGATCGTATAGAAAACGTCGAGCGTTATTACAAGCTGGGCGTGCGATACATGTCCGGCGCCTGGAGCGTGAGCACGAGTTGGGCTGGATCTTCCGGTGACGAGATCGGCAAGACGCGCGGCCTGAACGATTTCGGCCGTACGGTGGTTCGCGAGATGAACCGGTTGGGCATGATGGTCGACGTCTCACATCTTTCCGATAGGGCATTCTGGGACATCGTCAACACTTCGACGAAGCCGGTGATCGCCACACACTCAGGCTGTCGCGCGATCACGGACGTGCGGCGCAATCTGACCGACGAAATGATCGTGGCGCTGGCGAAGACAGGCGGCGTCGTTAACGTGATCTTTTATCCCGAGCACATCGAACCGGGTTACAGCGAAAAGAAGAAAAAGGTCGACGCAGAGATCGCAACCCTGGTGCAGCGAGCGTCTGATGAAGAGAAGGGCGACGTGGCGCACAAGAAGCTCGCGCGTGACCGAGTGCGGCGCGAAGAATACTTGAAACGACTTCCGCCGGTTTCAGTTTCGCGCATCGTCGATCACATCGATCACATCGTGAAGCTCGTCGGGATCGATCACGTCGGCATCGGATCAGACTTCGATGGCATTCAAGCGGTGCCTGCTGATCTGTCTTCGGTTGCCGATCTACCAAACTTAACCAAAGAACTCCTCAGGCGCGGCTATTCGGAAAGTGATGTCGATAAGATTCTCGGCGGAAATATGCTTCGAGTAATGGAGGCAAATGAATCATTGGTTCATTGAATCATTGATCCATCGGTTCATTGATCCATTGCAATGTCTATTACATTGACAACATCGTTACATTGATTGTCCGCTCTAAATATCTGAATTGGGGGGAGACGAAAATGTATCGATCTGAAGAATTGAAGAACGAACAAAGCAATTTGCAATTCGAATTATCAAACTCTTTCGGTCCCTTTCACGAACGGAAGAAGCCCGGGTTCGGCAAACAGATGCTTCGTTCTGGAACCTCGGTCGCAGCTAACTATCGTGCAGTTTGTCGCGCGCGATCCAAGGCCGAGTTTATCGCGAAGGTTGGGGTTGTAGTCGAGGAATCCGACGAGACCGTCTTATGGTTAGAGTTGCTGGTTGATACTCAGATTGTCTCCATCAGCCGCATGACTAAGCTACTTGCTGAAGCCAACGAATTACTCGCGATCTTCGCCGCTTCGCAACACACGGCGCGGATGAAACGTGCTCAATGAATCAATGAACCGATGAATCAATGAGAAAGTCACCACGAATTGGTTTTCACGCCCCGATCAAAGATGGCCTGCATGAATCATTACTGATTGCAAAGGAAACCGGCTGTGATGCGGTGCAGATCTTCTCGCGCAATCCACGCGGATGGATGGCCAAGCCACTGACAAGGGAATCAATCGATCTATTCAAGCAGACCAGACGACTCACAAAACTCTCGCCCGTTCTTATTCACGCAAACTACCTAATCAATCTCTGCGCGTCGGACGAAGTGCTGCTCTTGAAATCAATTGCATCCTTCCGTGAAGAAGTGCAACGCGCGATTGCGCTCGGCGTTGATTACGTCGTGTTGCATCCGGGAAGCGCGCGTGGCTCTTGCGAATCTGACGCGATCAAAACGTGCGCACAGAGTTTGAAAGTTGCAACGAAAGGTCTAAGACTCGATCGCGTTCGGATTCTGCTTGAGAACACGGCGGGCCAGGGCGAATGCATCGGCCATCGCTTCGAACATCTGCGGGCGATCATGGATCGATGTCCAAAACTAAAGCTCGGCGTTTGCATCGATACGGCGCACTCGTTCACCGCCGGTTATGACATTCGTGAAGAGGATGGATTGGAAGCGACGATCGCGATCATTCGCCGCACGGTGGGCTTAAGAAATGTTCGCGCGGTCCACTTCAACGATTCGCGCGCGCCGTACAATTCACGCGTCGATCGTCACTGGCACATCGGCGAAGGACACATCGGTCGCGAAGCCCTGCGCCGCTTTGCGCAACATCCGAAACTTGCGCATGCCGCTTTCATCCTTGAGACGCCTTACGACGATCCGCGCGCGGACTTGAAGAATTTGCAAACGTTGCGATCTTTTGTCGACGAGGCTAACCAGATGTCATGAGAAGCTCCAACTGAGGTTTGTCTTTCGCCCAATAATGTTTTTGCTGATCATAGTGCCAGCCAGATTGCCTCAAGAGATCTATAAAATCTTCCTTAGACATATCCAGTGAATGGATGGCTGCGTTGTTCCACGCCTCAATAATAATTCTATTAAAGATGTATTCTCCGAAGACGTGATTATCATGCGTATTATCGAGGATTCGGTTAACAGCCTCCTGCACATTGAAATGGCCGTTGCGTCTTGCCTTTTTGAGTCTTCCGGTATTGTGGAACGTCAATATCATTTCTCCCGCAAGGACGGAATTGTTTTTCTTCTTATGCATCGACCAAATTGGATCACCGATCTGAGAAACTGCTGCTTTCAGTTCAGCGCCCGATTCAGCTGCGGACGATAGTATTGCTTCGAAGTAGGAAGGATTCCAGTGTTGAAAGACTATTGAAAACCATCTGTCTTTTTTCAGCATTTTGACGCATCCGCGGATGCTCTTTCCTAATCTTTCAATATAGGTTTCCTCGGTGAACTGAAGCTCGCCTCCGACGATCAATTCTTTCTCCCGTATGGTTTTGCTCGGCGACAGACCAAGCCAAGAATTCCACAGCGTTGAGAGATCCAAGTATGAGATATGACCACCGTAAGGAGGATCTGTGAAGATGTAGTCAATGGAATTAGGAAACTCTAAAGATAAGTCTTCGACATCTCTCGAATATGCTTCGAATCCGCCACGCCATCCACCAGTTTGCCGTTTCATCTGAATGGCTTGATCAATTTCGATCTTAGCTCTGATTACGTTCGTAACACGCTCAGAGAATGTGTCCCAAGCGGGCAATTCGATCGGCTCCTTAGCAACCTTGTATCGATAAATACTAAATATACTTGACCCGCCCCTTGATTCGGCTCTTCCTTCAGCCGATAGGAAGGTCTTGTTGAGCTTGGCTAACGTTGCAGACCACGCGAGTAACATCCCTTGACGAATAGGCTCGTTCACAATCGCGTCAATCGCCTGTTTTAGAATCGCAAGCGACAAGAGATGCTGAAGTGAAAAGAGATCACGATACTGCTTAACGTCAGCAGTTCTTGGCAAAGCTATATCTTCCGGGAGCCTAATACTTTCCTTAAGCGCTTCCAATTGATGATCACTATATTCGTGGATCCTTGATAGGGCGTAGCGGCACTCGCCTTCAACATACGTTAATGCATCTTCATAGTCCGCTAACGTCCCGTTTTGTAACCCAGCTATCCCGGTCGCTATGAAATTAGCTAGAGGATTGATGTCATTGTGCATTCCAATCCTGTTCTCTAGGAACGCCTCGATTGCGGTTACGCCAGAACCACCAAAAGGATCCAAAACTCGGTCGCGCTCTTGAGAGTATCGAAGAATGTAGTCGCGAACTACGTTATACGGCCGACGCGTGAAATAGGGATGAACGCCGTAGTGTCGTTTCGCACCTTGACGATCCGCGGCTATTGAAGATTCAATCGGATTGATTTTGGAATAATAACTCATGCTCGCTGAAGATAATCACAAAGAGCCCGCAGCTCGACAACATCGATATTGCGCGGTACGTTTCTGAGATCGTGAAAGGCACAAAGAACAACCGCCCGAGACAATTCATCCTTACCGTATTTCTTCTGTTGATAACTGAAATCCCTACTTTGGCGTTTGATTTCTACCGGCACTCTATAAGTTGGGTATTTCAAAAATGAGAACTCCGAGAAGCAATCGTATCCCTTGCCGACATAAGGTCCCAACGCCATGCCGAACCGCTTTAGAGGACCTGATGCTCGCAGTATGTCTGGCTCTTGAATGTGGGCGACCTTCGAACCGACCGCATGATCTGTAACGATTCTGCAGATCTCGACTAACGACCATAATGTCGTTCCAGTCTCCCGGCCTTCAATATGATCAATTTGCTCTTTCCAGAACGGACTTACGTAGTCGCGGGTGAACGTCAACGGCCGTTCGATCCGAGTAATCTCGCGAGTCTTGGGAGAGTTCGCGTACTTATACTTGGTTGGAGCCAAATAAAGGAAGTCTTCGATAATATCTATGTCGACATCGATTCGCTCAAAATCACCGCTCGACAGGTTGTACCATTTGCGAATCGACTCACCAATGCTTTCACTCGCTCGCCCTTGCTGTATTCGATCGTGGCCTACCTTGCCGACAATAATGTTACCGCTGGCGTCGATTTTGTGATCTTTGCTAACGGCCGAATAATCAGATTTAGTAGCTCCGTAGGGAGTCACCAGTGCCAATCGCACTGCGCCCTTCTTACGAAGGTACGTCTTGATCGGGTCGCTCAAATCGTGAAAGTAATATTGCGGGCCGCCCGATAATCGACTGCCACGTTTCGTTTGCTGGAGATGCACAAGAATCCCTGACCGTTAGAGTATCGCCTCTTGTATAGCGCAAGCGTGAGGACAGATCAATAGAGCATCGAGTGTAGTCGAACACGAACCCTATCAAATCGCTACGACTTCCGGCGCTTCCAAACTGTATCCCAACTCTCTTCCCATCCGGCCATAACTGATTCCCGCAGTAATGTCATACGCGATGTGCACCGCCATGGCGACGTAGAGCGAACCGCTCAACCAGACCAGAGCATGAAAGCCGAGCGCGAAGACGAGGATGACTCCCGCTGATTTCCATCCTTGAATTATGTGCCCCGCGCTGAATGAGATTGAGCAAAACATAGCGATCAAGACACTTCGCGTGAGCGCCATGGCCAGTCCTGCCTGAACACCACGCCAGGTTATCTCTTCGCTAATGCCGGCCAGAACTGCAACGGCGACCCACCACGCGCGTTCGGTAGCATTCGCCGGCATGAACAAATGCACAACGCGCGTCCGCCGCTCGACCGCGCGTCGCCAACGTGGGCGGATAAAAACCACCGCGACGACAAACATCAAACTTCCGGCCAGAAGTGCGCGCCATGGTGGGATAGCCCGAGGAAAAAGCTCCATCGATTCTGCACGAGCGACCAGCGGCGACATCGCGCCGAAGAAGACGAGGGTAAACGCGGTCGTCTGAAAATGACGCAGACGGTTTGGTAAAGGTTTCTGGGCATCGCGAAACTTCCTCGACTGCCTGATCGCCAATACCGGAATGAGCAGGCCGAAGTATAAAAGGTGAAATAATCCGCTCAGATTGATCTCGTATACAGCAGGAAACATTGCGAAATCACCTCAGTCTTCGTGCATACGGACAGACGTTGAGATTGTTTCGAAGCGCTCTTCGCCCGGTAATGAGTCACTTTTAGGTAGACCAGATTTTTTGCACCGAGATAGCACCGCTCACTATTTTTCGAATTCGCGAGTTGCTTAAATCAAGTTGTCCGGCGTAACCTCTTGCGGCGTTTCAATCCCGCTTTTGTTCTCAACTATTTTCGATCTTAATCTTCGGGCTCGGAGGAAACTATCAATGGCTGAACGGATCAAAGGAAAAGACATCGTCATCACAGTCGCCGTGATCATCGTGTTCGCAGTCGCTCTGGTGCTGGTCCTGAATATCTACCAGAGCGAAGGTGAGAAGCGGTCCGCGTCGATTTCAGATATTGGCGAGAAAGATCCGAACCACATCGAAGTGGACGTAAAGCTGGTGTCGATTGATCCGAACAAGGGTGACATCGTGGCGCGCATGGAGTTTTTGCCGAAAGGAAGCTTTACGAAGGACGAGGGTGCGACGCTCGCGCGCGATTTGAAGTTGTTCGTTAACAGCGCGACGGGCAAGCAGGAGCTGGATTTTCCAAAGGGCAAGCGGATGAACCCGATGGAGGTCGTCGTCAGCATGTACGACGGTCTGGTGACGGACTATCCGTTCGACAAACACAACGCTTACCTTGAGTGTTATTTCCTGCCGGGCAAAGAAGAAAAGAAAAACGAGGCGGCCGCGAAACCTGCCGAGTCTGCGCCGACCCCGGCCCCGACTCCGCAAGAAGCGGCCGCCGGCGAGGAACAGAAAAAAGAAGAAGGCGAAAAGAAACCCGCAGCCGCAGAAAAGGACGAAGACATCATTCCGATTGGCGTCGATTTCGTCGGCTCGATTCCCGGTTTCAAGATCGACGCCGCCAAGGCCAAAGAGAGTGATGAGGATTTGGTCGGGATCGATATGACGATCACGCGAGCCGCGACGACGAAATTCTTTTCGATGTTCGTGATGGTCATGATGTGGGGGTTGACGATAGCGGTGTTGCTCTTGACGTTGAGCGTTGTCTTGCGCGGTCGAAAAGTAGAGCTGGCGATGTTTTCATTTACGGCGGCATTGCTGTTCGCATTTGCCTCCGTGCGTGGTGCACAACCGGGCACTCCGCCGATCGGAACTTACAGCGACTTCATTTCATTCTTCTGGGCGGAAGTGATCATAGCGCTGTGTCTGGTGGTGTTGGTGTTTACGTGGTTGCTGCGACCGGCGAAGTGACTTAGCCGCTGCGCGGACGCAAGACCATAATTACCATCGCCGATGCAATCAGCACGACATTTTTCAAAACGAACTCGCCCTCCATGGTGAGCACCGGAAAATTTGGGGCGAAGACCAGACGGGGAGCGATCACAAATAGACTCAATGTACCGAGCAGGTGGAGGATCATGAGCACGCTTGCCTGGGTTGCCAGTCGATCCGCCAGCAGGCCAATACCGATGACGATCTCGACGACTCCCAAAATCTCGAGGTAGGGCTTCTCTGCGAGGAAAGGAATTGAGGCCCGCAGCAGGCCCGATACAGGGCTAAGACCGGCGACTTTCAATACGCCGAACCAGAAAAATACTGCGGCCAGACTTGCTCGCGAGAGAAACAATACGTGGCGAGATGCAAAGTCACGCAACCTATCGAAGAAGCTTTCATTCGCAATCAAATTGGTACGAATCGGAACCACGATGCGGAGGCGAGGCGCGATCGGATTGCGGTAGTGCAGGTCGTTAACCTGCTCTTGTATCCTGGTCGCTCGATCAATCTGCGCGAGTTCCGTCATCGTTTCGAAATCCAATTCATATTCGTTTGACAAGACACAGATGCGCCCCGGCGACAACCTGCAATATCAGGTAACGGCGCCCGGTTGTCGGTGTCGCCGGGGCGCAAGCAAACATTTAGACGCGCGGCGAATCCAGATGGCCGAATCGAAAGAGCAAAGGACAATTAACTTTGACGCGAGTATGAATTGGCGCTAAACTCTGTTTTTGTAACTCGATTGGCGCCAAGCTAATGATTCGCATTCACTCTCTTACCAAACTCCTTCTTACGGTGCCGCTCTTGCGCCGGGCCTAAGCCCTGTTCGCGAAGCGGCGACACTTCAAACTCAAATCAACTGTTAGGTGCGCGGCTGCGCAGAATGCTTTAATAAAGCTTTGCGCGATCCGTGTTGGCGATTCGTAAGTGACTATCAAAGGACCTGCGTAATGGACGAGAAATATTTTGCGGAAAAAATAGAAGAAAAGTGGCAAAAGCGTTGGGCCGAGACCTCGGCGTTTGCAGCGCGCGATAACGACGAGCGGCCAAAGTTTTACGCACTCGAAATGTTGCCCTACCCGTCGGGATATCTGCACATGGGCCATGTGCGCAACTACTCGATCGGCGATGCGCTGGCTTGGTACAAGCGTTTGCGCGGATTCAATGTGCTGCATCCGATCGGCTGGGACAGTTTTGGCCAGCCGGCGGAACAGGCGGCCATCAAGCGCGGCATTCAACCGCGCGACTGGACCGAAGAAAACATCTCCCACATGAAAGGGCAGATGCAACGCCTCGGCATCAGCTATGACTGGTCGCGCGAGATCGCCGCGCATCGGCCTGACTATTACAAATGGGACCAGTGGTTCTTTCTGAAGATGCTGGAGCGCGGTCTCGCTTACAAGCGAACCTCGGCCGTCAATTGGTGTCCGAAAGAAGAGACGGTGCTGTCGAACGAGCAGTCGTCGGGTGGTATTTGTTGGCGCTGTGGTGCGGCTGTTACCAAGAAAGAGATCGAGCAATGGTATTTGCGCACGACGAAGTACGCTGAAGAACTGGTCGCCGACATCAAGGAGATCGAAAGCGGTTGGCCGGAAAAAGTTTTGAAGCGGCAGCGTGACTGGGTCGGCCGCAGCGAAGGCGCTTACATCGATTTCAAAGTTAAAGACCACGATGAAAAGGTTCGGGTGTTCACGACCCGCATCGATACCATCTTTGGCGCCACGGCGATCGTGGTGGCGGCGGAACATCCAATCCTGGCGAAGGTTTTGGAGAGTTCATCTTTGAAAGATCAGGTCATGGCGTTCGCCGATCAAGTGAAAGCCGCGCGGGCGATCAAAACCGAAGACGCTGCCGTAGAGGAAGAGAAGTTGGGAATCAACACCGGCCTGCTCGCGATCAATCCTTTCAATGGTGAGTTGCTGCCAATCTGGGTGGCGAACTATGTGTTGATGGATTATGGCGCCGGCGCGGTTATGAGCGTGCCCGCGCATGATGAACGCGATTTCGAGTTCGCGCAGAAGTACACGCTGCCGATTCGACAGGTTATTGCGCCGGTGGTGCACGGCCAGCAGAGCGAACCGGCAGACCAGGCGCCCGGCGGCGATCAATCAATGGAGATGAAGAACGCGTTCACCGAATACGGCGTGCTGGTGAATAGCGCTGAGTGGAGCGGCAAACTCTCAAACGATGCGATTCGCGCGATGGCTGAGCATGCTGCGGCGAAAGATTTTGGCGGGCCGGCCGTTACTTATCGTCTGCGCGATTGGGGCATTTCGCGGCAGAGATTTTGGGGTGCGCCGATTCCGATCGTTTATTGCGGGGACTGTGGGATGGTGGCAGTGCCGGAAAAAGATTTGCCGGTAATGCTGCCTGAGAACGCGCAATTTACCGGCACAGGTGAATCGCCTTTGAAGGGTGTGCCGGAATTCGTGAACGTCGATTGTCCGAAGTGCGGCAAGCCGGCCACGCGTGAAACCGACACAATGGATACGTTTGTCGATTCATCATGGTACTTCTTTCGTTACACCGATCCGCGTAACGAATCAATGCCATTCGATCCATCGATCGCAGAGAAGTGGACGCCGGTCGATCAATATATCGGTGGCGATTCGCACGCGGTGATGCATCTGATCTACACGCGATTTTGGAACAAAGTGATGCGTGACATGGGTCTGGTGAAATTCAACGAGCCGGTGAAGCGTCTGTTGACGCAGGGCATGGTGACGAATCGCGTCGAAGGCACCGATGAATACAAAGCGATGTCGAAGAGCCTGGGCAATGGCGTCGATCCTGATGAGATGATCGAAGCCTTTGGCGCTGACGCGGCGCGTCTGTTCGTCCTGTTTGCGGCGCCGGTTGAAAACGAACTGCGCTGGTCGGAAACGGGGATCGAAGGCGCGGTCCGTTTTCTACGAAGAGTTTGGACCATGGTTTATCGTTGGCGGAATGGGAGCGCGGGCATCCTGCCTGCAGGGGAGCAGGCTGGAAGCCTGCGCTCCCAGGATTTCAGCGATGCGGCACGCGCGTTACGTCGCAAGACTCATCAAACAATTGGCCGGGTGACTGACGATTTCGAGAAGCTCGATCTGAACACAAACGTCGCGGCTCTGATGGAATTATTGAATGCAATCTCGGATATGCAGGTTAAGCTCGACATCAACGCCGGATTGAACGAGCAATTGGGTTTAGGTATGCCCGCAGAAAAAGTTCGCGGAGACCTATTCGCTATGCGCGAAGCAATCGAAGCTCTAGTCGTAATGCTGGCGCCATTCTCTCCGCACGTCGCGGAAGAGATGTGGGAAGGTCTGGGCCGTGAAGGTGGTTTGCTGAAAGGTGCGCCCTGGCCAATCGCTGATCCTGAATTAGCGAAAAAAGATGAGTTGGAAATTCCAGTTCAAGTGAACGGCAAACTGCGTTCGCGCGTCATAGTTGCGCCTGATATTTCCGAAGCCGACTTGCGCACGATTGCGCTCGCCGATGAGAAGGTGCAGAGCTTCATCGATGGTCATCAGATCGTGAAGGTGATCGTGGTGCCGCAGCGGTTGGTGAATGTGGTAGTGAAGTAGGAGAATGAGTTTATGGCAGCAAACGTAGGTCAACTTAGTACTGATGAGCTCAGGGAGATTATTGGATCTGTCATCGAGGAGAAGCTAAAAGAAATTCTTGGCGACCCAGATGAGGGCCTCGATTTGAAAGCCAATATTCGCGAACGCTTGCTCCTGCAACAGCGAGCGGTAACCGAAGGCGAACGTGGCGACGATTTGAATGAGGTTGCGGAGCGGTTGGGCTTGACCTGACATGTATTCGATTCGACTTCTCAAAGATGCGAATCGTGACTTGATGCGACTGGATAAGCCTGAGGCGAATCGCATAGTCAGGAAGTTGCGTTGGCTGGCCGACAATCTCGATGATCTCAGCCCCAACCATTGAAAGGCGGATTTAGCGGTTTGTATAAGCTGCGAGAAGGCGACTACCGAATCATCTACGAACTACTTCGATCCGAAGAGGCAATTGTCGTCCATCTCATTGGTCATCGCCGCGAAGTCTATAAGATGAAGCGTCAGTAGTCATGCTTGCTTGCTCGCACCGCACCCGCTAAAATCTTTTCGAACGCGATGACTCGGTCGGGATCCCCCGGGGTAGTAGTAGAACCAGCGAATGAAAGAATGCCCAACCTGTCGTAGTTGTTTCCCCGACGACATACTGCACTGTCCTGATGACGGGGCGGCGACTGCTTCGTCCATCCAGGGCGAGCCGATCCTCGATGGCCGCTATCAGCTCGAGAAGCGTCTGGGCCAGGGCGGTATGGGTGTCGTTTACAAAGCGCGCCACATCTTTCTGAAAACCCCGCACGCGATCAAAATAATTCTTCCCGACCTCGTCGGCAACGATCCAAATCTCGTCACTCGCTTTCGTCAGGAAGCGCTGGCCGCCGCCGCGATTCGTCATCAAAACATTATTGCGGTAACTGACTTTGGGGTGGTGCGCGGCACGATGCCGTTCCTCGTAATGGAGTTCGTGCAGGGTGGATCTTTGCAGGACATCATGAGTGAGGAAGGCGCGATGTCGCCGTTGCGCGCGTTCGAATTGATGCAGCCGATTTGTGCGGGCATTGCCGCGGCCCACCGCCAGGGCATTGTCCATCGCGATCTGAAGCCATTGAACGTCATGATTTGCGATGACCTGCCGAGTTCGGAAGCCGTGAAGATCCTCGACTTCGGATTAGCCAAGATCAAATCCGGCGAACTGCTGGGATCGTTTATCGCGGCGCAGACGACTGGATTAATGGGCTCGCCTTTTTATATGGCGCCGGAACAGTGGTCGGACGAGCCGCCCGACGCGCGCGCGGACGTCTACAGTCTGGGCGTAATGCTCTTTCAGATGCTTTGCGGTGAAGTGCCTTTCAAAGGCAGTTCGATTCCGTCGATCATGAAGAAGCATCTGACGTCTGATGTTCCTTCACTCGCTTCGAAAGGTGTCGAAGTCCCGCCGCAGATTGAAGCCGTCGTTCGTCATGCTTTGGAGAAAGAGCCGGCTCACCGGACTGAGTCGGCCGACGAGTTCGCCCAGGAACTGCGCGAAGCGATGTCCTCGGCCAGCGCCGAATTGAAGCGTACCGGCGACCGCCCGCCCATCGATCCCGGCGAGACGATGGTTACTCCAGCTCCCGCTAACATAACGACACCTCCGACAGGATCTTCAACGGCGTTCGACCCGCTCGCGGGAACGATCAGCGCCGCGGCTTTACAGGAAGAGGAAAACAAAACTCTCTTTGCACAGCGCGAGCTTGCGAAGGAAGCGGCTGCGAAACAAAGGCTAGCCGAGGAAGAGGCTTTGCGGCTCAGAGCCGAAGAGCAAAAGCGCGAACGGGAAGAAGCCGCGCGCGACAAAGAGCGCAAGCATCTTGAAGAAATAGTTGCCGCGCAAACCAAGGTCCTGGAAGAGAAGTTGACGCAACTTGCTTCGACGATGTCGCCAAAGGCCGGAGGCGTCGATGCGGAAGCCACCCACATCCAACGCGCCGGCGTCATCACGGGTGGCGACAGCTTTGCGGGTAGCACATCCCAGGCATTTCCACGTGTTGATGTGGATCTCGCGCCGAAGAAACGATCTGCGGCGATGCCGATTGTGGCCGTGGCACTGCTTGTGCTGCTCGCCGGGGGGGCGGTTGGCGGTTACTTCATTTACAAGTCGCGCGCCGTGACCGCTGGTCCGGTGAAGCCCACGACTCCCGTAGATCCCTCTATCAAACCGGACCTGGTTGAAATTGAAGGCGGCAGTTTTCAAATGGGTCGCAACGATTCGGTGCCTACGGAAGGACCGGCCCATCAGATCACTATCAACACATTCTCAATGGACAAGACAGAGGTGACGAATGCTGAGTACGCACAGTTTGTGAAGCAGACGAACCATGCGCCGCCCGAACAGTGGGGCAGCGTGAAACCGGCGGCTGGCCAGGAGCTGCTTCCGGTGTCGAATGTTTCTTATGAAGATGCGGTCGCCTTTGCCGCATGGCGATCAAAGCGCGATGGCGTCACCTACCGGCTGCCCACGGAAGAAGAATGGGAGTACGCGGCGCGCAATGGCGATAAAGACAATTTGTATCCGTGGGGAAACACGTGGGCGGCGGGACACGCCGCCACGGCTGAAGCCGGCGTCGGCAAAGAACAACCAGTCGGCACTTATCCGACGGGCGCGAATCGTTGGGGGGTGCAGGATCTAATCGGAAACGTTTGGGAATGGACTTCATCAAAAGCATCGGTCTACAAAGGGAACTCGCTTCAGCTGCCGCAGCAGTACCAGGAATGGATCGTTGCGCGCGGCGGCAGTTACAGCAGCCCGGCAAACAAAGTTAGCGGCACCATGCGCGACTGGTTTGCTCCTAATTACAAGAATGCCGTGCTCGGATTTCGTCTGGTGAAAGCTTCCTCATAGCAGTTGTTGTCAGCTCGCTTGCTTTCACACGCCGCTTTCCTCAAAATCAGCCGCGCAAGTTAATAGCCTCGATTCGTTCGTGCAGAGTGGACTTTGGTTACTAAGCGATAAACGGAGGAGTAGATGTTCCAACAAAGCAAGATTCGTTTCGCTCGACCGGTGCTGCTTTGCATGTGCCTGACGTTCGCCGGCGCGATCGCTCACGCCCAGGAAGCCGGCGGCGATTTGGTTGGGGGTGCGGGGATTTTTCGACCGAAGAACCCCGACGCGAAGCGCAGCGGCAATACCAACCGTACGGCGCGTCCGCGGATGACTCCGGCCGAAATCGAAGAAAAATATCAGGACGCGATCTCTGATGGAAACGACGCCCGTGATGAGCGCAAGTTTGCGGCAGCCGAATCTTCATATCGCACCGCGGTAAATCTAAAACCGCATGATGCGCGAGCCTTCTACGGTCTGGGAAATATCTACGTCGATCAGCATCGGTGGGATGATGCAGAGGATGCTTATCGCAAAGCTGTCGAATTTGCCGCTACCAATCCGGACGTGCTGATGGCGCTGAGTTTCGTCCTGGTCGAGCCGCGCAGCGGGGCCCTGAACGCGAAGCGCTTTACTGATGCCGAATATTTTGCGAGACGCGCGACCCAGCTGCAGCCGACCTCTGCCGTGGCTTTCGATCGGCTGGGAGCGGCGATGATCGCGCGCGGAATTTTCAACAATGATTCGGAGGTGGCTTTGCGTCGCGCCGTCGAGCTGGATCCAAATTTGGTTGTGGCCAAAGTGCATCTGGCGCGGCTGTTACGTCATACGAATCGATCAGCTGAAGCGGATCCAATCTACCGCTCGGCGATCGATCAAGCTAAAGATGCACCGACGCTCGTGCTGATTGCCGATGCGATGCAATCAGAGCAAAGCTGGGCCGATTCAGAACCAGTACTGCGCCGGGCGTTGGATTTGGATGCTCGCAATCCCGGGGCCCTGTTCCTGATGGCGCGGTTCCTGTCAGTGAATCGCAAGTACGCTGAAGCTGAGCCACTTCTTAAAACAGTAATTGAGATGAGTCCTAAATTTTTTCTGGCGCGCAGCATCCTTGGAAGATCATATCTGGCCTTGGAACGGTACGACGATGCGTTCAAGACTTACGAACAGGCCGTTGATCTCGCTTCCGACGCGGATCGCAAACAATTAGCTGGAGTGTTCGGCTTCGCGGGTGTTGGTGACGGTTACATGAATGCCGGCCGGCCCAAAGATGCGGTGCGTGCTTACTCGCGCGGATTGCAGATCGATCCGAGCAGCACCGACTTGCAAACTAAAATTGCCGCAGCGCGCGCCAAGACAACTCCTTAGTACGTGGCACAAGTTGCTAACTCGTGGTTCGTCGTTTTCGCAAAATTAACAATTTGCACATGTTCGAGAGAAACAGATGAAGCAATGCCCAACCTGTAATCGCACTTACGCGAACGATAAGCAGAAGTTTTGCACTCAGGATGGGATCGCTCTGGTCGATGCGCATTCCGCCAGCGCGGGCCAGGGCGAAACCGTGCGCATTGACTCGGCCGCGCTTGACGACGAAATCACAAAGGCAATTTCGAAAGGGCTGCCGCGCATGACCGGCAGCGGGTTTGATCCTTACAAGACGGCGGTTTCGACGCCGCAGGAAACCAGCGCCACCCCTTCGCAAAAAACCGAAGACGTCGCGCCGCCGGCCCAGGCGCCTGCGCCTACACCAACGGGACCGGTTTCGCCTGCGACGTATGTTCCGTCTGATCCGGTTGCCGCACCGCCGGTAGCTCCGCAACCCGTTGCGCCGCCGCCGGTTGCACCTGTTTTACCTGTGACGATTGCTGGGCCTGCTCCAGTTGTCGCTGCACCCGCAGCTCCGCCGCCGGTCGCCGCTTCTGCCGCCGTAGTCGCGACGTCGACGCAACCGCCAAAAAAGAGATCGAAGCTGCCGCTGATACTCGGAATTCTGGCGGTGCTGTTCCTGCTCGGCGCGGGCGCCGCAGTCGCGGGATATTTCTTTGTGCTGAAACCGATGTTGGAAGCGAAGCGCGGCCGGATCGTCGAGCCCCGACGTCCGGAACCAAAGCCGGTGATGATGACTACTCCGGATATTGGGAAGACGAAACCCGAAGCTCCGAAAATAGAAGTGCCGCCCTATTCGCCACCCGCGAATGCGGTGCACTTTGTGAATTCGAACGCGAATCTGACCGGCAAGCTCGCCGAACATTACGTCGATTTTTCTTTTTATTATCCGGATAACTGGCAGAAAGATCCCAGGGCGGGTGTGCCTGGTGCCGGCAACTTCGCAAAAGTCGAGCGTCGCTTACCACCAAACTTTACACAAGAAAATTTTGCGGTCGGCTGGTATTCGTCAGCCGGATCTGAAGAAGGGGACCGCGCGACGTTCCATACGCTCGCCGAAAATCTAAGCGCGCAGTACGCTCTGAACTCCGACTTTTCTGAATATCGAAAAGTTTCCGAAGGATCCACTACCGCTGGACCCTACAAGGGGTATGAGTTCCGTTTCGAAAGTGTGTCGCGCAATACTGCGAAAGGCGACATCAAGATTTGGGGCCGCGTAATTTTTGTTCCGCCCGTCGACGGTGGAAAGAACGGCGTCACGCTATTGATGTTGACAACGTCGCTCGCGCAAGAGTTGAAGTCGGTGAATGACGTCGGTGTGAAGGGCGAGCTGCCGATGATGCTGGAATCGTTTCGGTTCGGTAAATAATTATTTTTCATTTGTCATTTGAGATTTGTCATTTATCATCCCTCCCGCAGTTGAATAAATGGTCCATCCCATCTGCGCGTGATCTGAGTCGAGAACTTGCGTCTTGCGTAGGTCTCTGACCAGATAAGCAAATGGAAAATGCCAAATGACATATGGAAAATGATCCCTGGTTTCGCTGAATGCCCATGAAGTTAGTTCTTGCTGAAGATCGAAGTGGCGTATTGCATGGTGAACGCTCGCTCACCAGCGAAGCCATTTTTGTTGGTCGCGATCCGGCCGTCTGCCATTACTTCTTTGCTCAGGAACAATGGCCCATGGTTTCGCGCAAGCATGCCGAGTTTCGTCTTGCCGATGGTCTTTGCACGGTCGCAGACGCGAATTCCCGATTCGGTACCTTAGTAAATGGCGAACGGATCACAAAGCCGGTTGAAGTGCGAGTTGGATCGCACGTTCAATTGGGTTCAGGTGGTCCAATCCTGCGAGTTGTTAGTATCGAGCAATCGCCAGCCGAAGATGCCGAGCCGAAGCCGGCCAACCTCGGCCGAATGGATACCGTGCATGACGCCGGTGCGGCGCCGCCGATGGTTTCCACTCCCGCTCCGAAATCCGTAGCACCTCAAATTTCCAGCGATCAAAAAGTGCGACCGTCGCAGAGAGGATCAGCGCACCTGGATCTTGAGGAGTCACGCAGCGGACAAACCCGGCGAATCGAATTGAATAAAGAAGTAACGCGCCTCGGCCGCGATCCCGAAGGCGAGGTGGTGCTCGATGCTGATGCGGCCGTCGTCTCTCGCCGTCATGCTGAGATCAAAAGGAGCGGCGATCAATTTTCGATTAGCGATTTGCGGAGTTTCAACGGAACGCTCGTCAACGATCAACGCATCACGGAAACCGTGGCGCTGTTTGATGGCGATCAAATTCAACTTGGCGTTGGTGGGCCGCGACTGCGACTGGTCGATCCCGCTCATCCTGCGCCGGCGCATCGCGAGATTCAGCCGGGTGCCCCGACGCCCAGCCAGCGACTGATTCCGCCGGCGTTCGCGGAAATCGGCGTGATGGCCCATCGACAAACGATCGTCTCGACTTCGGGGTCGTTGCAAGCCACCAAGCCGCCTGCCGGATCACAACCGCAGCTACTCGCGCGACTGTCGTTTGAAAACCGTCCACAACTTTCCGTGGGCCGCTCACCTGATAGCGACGTGCGATTGGACGGCCTGCAAATCTCAAATCATCACGCGCGGTTTGTGCGCACGAACGGCAACGTGGCGGTTGAAGATGCCGGATCGACGAATGGTGTGTACGTCAACGGCGAACGCATCAGCGGCCGCCGCAACGTGCAACTTTCAGACGTGATTCAAATCGGCCCGTTTGTCCTGCAAGCTGACGTGACGCAGGGCGTGGCCGTCTATGACACGCGATCCAAGACGCGCATCGATTGCATCAACATCACCAAGATCGTCAAGAACCGATCCGGCGGCGGCACGATCAAATTGCTCGATGATGTCGGCATCACGGTTCAACCCAACGAGTTTGTTGGCTTGCTTGGTCCGTCAGGAGCAGGAAAGTCGACTTTGATGGATGCGCTGAACGGCATGCGGCCGGCCTCGAGCGGTTATGTGCTCGTCAACAATCTCGATCTCTATCGGCATCTCGATTCGTTAAAACAATCCATCGGCTACGTTCCGCAGGATGATATCATCCATCGCGAGCTGACTGTCTATCGCACGCTCTACTATGTTGCCCGTCTGCGCCTGTCGCGCGATGTGTCCCGCCGCGAGATCGATCAGATTGTTAATGAGGTGATGGATGTTACGGGTTTGTCAGAGCGGCGTGACGTGGCCATCTCGCAGCTGTCCGGCGGCCAGCGCAAACGCGTCTCGATCGCTGTCGAGCTGATCACGAAACCTTCGGTGATCTTTCTTGACGAACCAACTTCGGGTCTCGATCCGGCGACGGAAGAAAAGATCATGAAGCTCTTCCGGCAAATCGCGGAGAGCGGCCGCACCGTCATTCTCACGACGCACGCGATGGAGAACGTCAAGCTGTTCGATAAGATCGTGGTGCTGATGCGCGGCAAGCTGGTCTTTTACGGCGCGCCGCAGGAAGCGCTGGCCCACGTCAAAGCAGAAAGCTTTAAAGATCTCTACGACAAGCTCGAAGGCCCGATTGACCAGCAGCTTGCGGCGTTGCCACCGTTACCCCCGAATGCCAGCAAAAGTCAGAAAAGCGCACTCAAGCATCAACGCGAGCAAATTTCTGAGCATGTAGCCGATGAGTGGAAGGAGAAATTTCAAACCACCGAACAGTATCGTCGCAACGTCGTCGATCCGTTGAGCGTCCTGCCGCGCGACGGCCGCGCGGCCGCGCCACCGAAGCGGCGCATGAGCATCATCGACACGGTCCGGCAGTGGGGCACGCTGACGCGCCGCTACCTGGAAGTTCTGACCCGCGACAAATTCAATCTGCTGATCTTGTTTGGGCAAGCGCCCATCATCGCGTTCCTGACCTATCTGGTTGTTGGATCAGATTCGCCGCGCGACTTTCCTTATTTCGTCCTGGCCCTGGTGGCGATTTGGTTTGGCACTTCGGTCGCCTCGCGCGAGATCATTCGCGAGCGCGCCGTCTATACCCGCGAGCGCATGGTCAATCTGCGTTTGCTTCCGTACGTAGGTTCGAAACTGTTTGTGCTGGCGCTAATCGTTTCGCTGCAGTGCGTTTTTCTGTATGGCTCGCTGAAGTTTCTGCATTACGTCGGCTTGATGAGCGTGCCCGGTTGGGCCATACCGCAAGTCACAATCGTTTTGCTCACCGCGATGGTGGGCATCGCGCTGGGTTTGCTGGTGTCGGCTGTAGTCAAGACTTCTGAGATGGCCACCAGCATGGTGCCGCTGATCCTGATCCCGCAAATTCTTTTTTCCGGTTTAGTCGGCGTGCCGCAGAACACCGCACGAGTGATCAGCACCGTGATCCCCGCGACCTGGGCCTTCGATGGAATCAAGAGGTTCTCGACACTGGATACTCTGGATGAAGAAGGTTCGGATTCAGAAGGAGCGAACAAAGGGCGCGGCCTCTACAAACATATTGAGGACCGGAACGATGAAAACATTTCGAAGGCGCGCACTGATATCGAGAATTATAAGAAGGACGCCGACGACAAGATGAAAGACTACGAGGACAAGATGAAATCTTACCTCGAGCAGGCCCCTTATAATCCGAATCTGAAGAGACCCGATGCGCCGAAGTTAGGCAAGGCCCCCGAAGTACCGGAGGCGGAAAAGATTCCGTCCGACTTAAGTAGTTACGTTAATTTTCTGCATCCGTGGGGAAACATCATCCTCGATCCGTTCGTGCTAATCCTGATGTTCTTTGGACTGGTAATTGGAACGCTGATAACGTTGAGGGCGCAGGATATTTTGTGAGGGTTGCGCGCTGGCTCTGATTTGAGAGCGAGCAGTCGCGCCTTCGGCGCAGCACATAGCGGAAAGCCTCTGGCTTACCGTCAAGCTCTATCAAGAAGGTCAGTAGGCTCCGCCTCCGCTTCTCCATCTAATTCGATCCATATCCATTCGCAGCGGTTCCTCCTCGAGAATTCCGCCGTTCCAATATCGAATACTCGACCAGCGATATTCTTCAGGTCGCTCTACCAGATTGGCTCGCACCGGATTCCGATGCGTGTAATGAACTCGTTGCATCAACATCTTTTCGGTCAATAACAAACGCGCATCGGGATGGTGGTCCCACAAGGAATGTTTGTAAGGCCTGGGTCCGATTTCATGCCTCAGTTTCTTCAACGACTTTTCATAATTCTTCAGTTTCAGATAATTGATCACGCGACGACTGACGATGCCGTTAATGAACTGGAGAGCTCGTGACGGTGAAACAGTCGAATCTGTGATTACGTGCAGATGGTCTGGCATGATGACGTAAGCATAGAGCGCAAACTCACCAGAAAGCCGTGCTTCATCCATCGCCGCAGAAGTGACAAGTTTGATTTCGTCTGTGCGGAAAACCGGCAAGCGGTCCTTTGCGACCGAGGTCAAGTAATAACAGGGCGAGTCACGAGAGATCGTATGCATGGCCCAATCATAAATGGGCCTTCAAGGTAAGAATTTTGCAAGAGCCGAGGCATAGCCTCGGGGGAAGAGAGAGGGCAGCGCCGGTAAGCCGGAGGCTTACCGCTATGTGCTGCGGCAGAGCCGCGCTGTTAGCCCGTCCTGTCCCGGTCGGGCTCCGAGTCGCTATGCGCCAATACAACCCTCAATTCTTGGGCGGTGGCTTCTTATAAATCTGAAAGTAGAGCAGGTTCGCGTTATTCGGATTCAACGTGCGCAGCTTTTCATACTGCCGGGTCGCTGCCTTCTTATCACCGTTCATCAAATAATCAACGCCCAGGTTGTAATAAGCGCCGCCATATTCCGGGTTTAATCTCACCGCTTCCTCGTGCGCCGCGATTGCCTGTTTCCATTTGCCGAGACTTCCATACGCGAATCCCAAATTATTTTGGGCCGCGGGCCAATCCGGTTTTAGTTGAATCGTCTGCTGGAAGGCCGCGAGCGCGTCCTCATTCTGCTTGAGGTGACTGTAGCTGATACCGATGTTGAAATGACCTTCCGGCAACGAAGGCTTTAGCGCTATGGCTTTCTTGAGTGGCTCGATTGCGGCACTGTAGGTTCCCAGATTGTTGTAGGCCCAACCAAGATTGCTGTACGCCTCGGCATAATCCGGCTTCAGTTCGATTGCGCGTTTGAAAGCGACGACTGCGTCAGACCATCGCTTGCTCTTGCCGAGCGCGTAACCCATGTTGTTATTGGCTTCGGCATTGTTGCCATCCAAACGAACCACTTGACGGTAAGCTTCAACTGCTTCCGGATAGCGGCCCAGCTTGTCGTAGACCAGAGAGAGGTTGCTCTGGGTTTCCAGCAGATCCGGTTTGAGAGCGACCGCATGTTTATACGCGTCCGCCGCCTCAGTCAATTTGTTCAGTTGCCGGTACGCGTCGCCGAGATTGCTGTAAGCCTCGGCGGAATCAGCTTTAAAACTGATCGCTTCGTGATAGCGGCTGATCGCCTCCTCATAATTGTTCGCGTTGTAAGCAGCGGCGCCTTGATCGTAGTAAGCAAGGCCCAGGGAGTTTCGGGTTTCAGCGTCGGCAGAATTCAATTCGTTCGCGCGCTTGAGGGCGGTGATCGCATCTGCCGAATTATTCTTGTGCAAGTAAGCGATGCCCAGCGCGCGATACGCGTCGGCCCAGTCCGCTTTCAAAGAGATCGCTTTATCGTCGGCCGCGATGGCATCGTCATAACGGCCGAGGTTGAAATACGTCTCGCCGAGATTGAGATACGCGTCAGCATAATCAGCGCGCAGCTTGATTGCCTGTTGGTAAGCCGTGGCGGCCTCGTCGTATTTGCCCGCATCGAAAAAATCGTCGCCTTGTTTGTTATAGGCTTCGGCATCCATTGCCGGACGCGTACTGCCCGAGCGATTGCTGTTCGTGTTGCCGCTGGAATTTCCCGAGTTCCCAGTATTGCTCGCGCGATTATTCCCGGCGGTGTTTGTTCGCGGATGAGCAGAACGAACCGAGCGAGCGACAGTCTTCTTTTCTGGAGCTTTGTTTACGTGCGGTTTGCTTTGCGGCGGAGTGAAGATGCCTTTGCCGAGTTTCGCTTCGACGTCCGCGCTTGCCAGTAATACGCCCGCGCCGCCGGTAATGTCTTGCGCGCTCACCGCGGCGTATGCAAGCAAGAGTGCCAGTGTGGTGGCGGTCACGCGAGACGATATTGAAGGCTTGGTCATCGTTCTACTCCTCTTTTCGAAAATGCAAGGCTCGTGAAGAGTTTAGTCAGGCGCGCTCTTGACCACAAGTTTTGGTTCGAGCCACACTTGCATGCGACCGCAATGGAGAGTGGCAGTCCGCGATGGTCAAAAATCAGATTTGCATCTCGTTAATTACCGCTTTTTTGGGTCTTTCGGTTTGCTTCTCCACCCCTGCCCAACAAGAGTTCCTGCCGTCACCTCCCGCTGATCACTCCTTGATTTATGTTCTTGATCAGCAGAACAAATTAATTGCGCTGCCGTTTGAAACCGCGATGACGCCGTTGCGAGCAGAGCAGGTCGCCAAGAGTACGACCACGAGTTACATCGAACTAAAGGGCGAGCATTCCGCGACCGTCCTTTTACCAACGCAGCGAATTTTTCTGTTTACGATTGATCGAGGCGGCGCGCATCCGCCGCTGCTGGTTTGGCTGACGCCTCATCGCGGCGCCCGGCGCGTGACCGCAATTGCCCAACGGGGGATGGCGGGGTTTGCGATTTCATCTTCTGAAATTGTGCGACCGATTCCACGCGGCCTGGTGAAAAACGGCGATGAAGTTTTCATGGAGCTTCGTCCTCGCGTTTCGCTCATGCCGGGAGAATATGCGATTATTGGCAATGACCTGACACGGGTCGCAACGTTTCGCGTGATAGCGGCCGCAGATTAGTTTTAGAAAGCAGGGTTTACGTGGCTTCATCGAAAGATTCTTTACCAATTGAGAACAGCCAGACTTCCGCTCCCGACGCCAAAGCGAAGGAGTCGTTTTGGACTCCGGGTCGAATTACGATCACGTTGATCGCGCTTGCGCTAATCGTCTGGTATGGCATTGCCGAGTGGAGTTCAAAGGGAACTCAGACGGCGGGCGTAACCGTGGCGAAGACCGCAGCGAAGACTGCGCCGGCAGTTACAGCCGCGCCTCCACCTCTGGTTGTGCCATTGTCTGATCAGCTTCGCAACACGGCCCTGAAAACTCTGGATGGACGTTCTCTGAAGCTCTCGGATTTTGCGGACAAGGTTGTGGTCCTGAATATCTGGGCTACCTGGTGCGGGCCATGTCGTTTGGAAATGCCTGAGCTAATAAAGGTGAGCAACGAGTACAAAGACCGCGGCGTGGTAGTGCTGGGGTTGGCCACTACTTACAACGAACGCGATGATCAGCAACATGTAAAAGACTACATCAAAGCGCAGAATGTTCCGTACCAGATCATCTGGGATGATGGCACCCTGGCCGGGCCGTTGGTTGAAGCAGTCCAGGGCCGGTCTGTGATCCCACAAAGTTTTGTCATCTCGCGCGACGGCCGGATCGTGAAACACT
>Ga0193730_1000064_pt1 | contig 38673 bp, 40 predicted proteins | sample U1a1metaG_FD_144919 | JGI IMG/M metagenome (GOLD analysis project Ga0193730, IMG submission 144919) | Soil microbial communities from a riparian zone of the East river system, Colorado, United States - U1a1 | ecosystem: Environmental > Terrestrial > Soil > Riparian zone | place: USA: East River...
CTACCAGGAGTTGTTGCCGGAATTCCAGCGGTTGAACGCCGAGCTGGTCGGCATCTCGGTCGACGGGATCTGGTCGCACCTCGCTTTTGCGAAGGACCGGAACCTCCACTTCCCGCTCCTGGCTGATTTCGAGCCGAAAGGCGAGGTCTCGCGGAGGTACGAGGTCTACCGCTCATCCGACGGGACGAGCGAGCGGGCGTTGTATGTCATCGACGCCGACGGGATCGTTCACTGGAGCTACGTGTCGCCGGTCGGGGTCAACCCCGGCGCCGACGGGATTCTTCGGGCGCTCGAGGAGCTGGAAAGCGGAGCTGCCCCATGACCCGAACGGAATGGTCCGCTGAGCTCGTACTACCGATCAGCGAGGAGCGCGACCACATTGAGGGTCCGGCAGCTGCACCTGTCACGCTCGTCGAGTACGGCGACTACGAGTGCCCCTACTGCGGCGCCGCATACCCGATCGTCAAAGAGGTGCAGGCTCGGATGGGGGACACATTGCGCTTCGTGTTTCGCAACTTTCCGATCACGACCTCACATCCTCACGCCGAACAGGCCGCCGAGGCAGCCGAGGCTGCAGCGGCTCAGGGACGTTTCTGGGAGATGCACGATCACCTCTATGAACATCAGCGGCGGCTGACGGATCCGGACCTCCATCACTACGCGGAGGAGCTCGGCCTCGACGTCGACAGGTTCGACAGCGAGCTCGCGGAACACGTGCACGAGCAGCGTGTGCGCGAGGACTTCATGAGCGGCGTTCGGAGCGGTGTGAACGGGACGCCGACCTTCTATGTCAACGGCAGAAGGCACGACGACTCGTACGACGCCGAGACGTTGCTGGCCGCGCTCGAGCGGGCGATCGCGAGCTCGTAGGCGCGATGCTGCGCGTTGTAGTCGCCGCCTTGCTCGCGGCAGGCGCAGTGCTCGCGTCGGCCGCTGTCGCCGCCGCACCGGGACAGCCTGGCCGTGTCTTCTTTCTCCGAGGCGAACAGCTCGCGCAGGTACCGCGAGCGGGTACGTCGCCGGCGGTTGCTTTGCGCGACCTGATCGCCGGTCCCACGCAAGCCGAGCGCGCGCTGGGATTCCGGAGCTACGTGCCGCCCAAGACAAAGCTGCTCGGCGTGCGCGTCGTCAACCGAATCGCCACCGTTGATTTCGATTCACGCTTCGTGGCCAGCAACAATCCGGGGAGCCTGCTCGCGCGCCTGTCCGAGGTCGTCCGGACGCTGACCGGGCTTCAGGGCACGAAGGCGGTGCAACTGCTCATCAATGGCAAGGTCACGACCGGCGTCTTCCCGGGCGTTCCAGCGGACAGGCCGGTCACGTTCGCGTACCTCCAGACCCCCAACAGGGGCCTGCCGAAGCCGCCCGAGCGTAAGCGCGGGAGCGTCGATCCACACGTCAAGAAGGTGCAACTACGCCTGATCGAGCTGGGCTACCTGGTCACGGGCGATGCAGACGGCCGCCTCGGGCCGGCGACGACGAACGCCGTGCTCGCGTTTCAGAAGTGGGAGCGACTGAGCCGGACGGGGCTGCTCGACAAGCCGACCGAAGCGCGTCTGGCGACCGCTCTCCGTCCAGCGCCGGTCACGCGAGTCTCGGCCGCAAGGCGCGCCGAGGTCCTGCTCGACCGCCAGGTCGCATTGCTGATCACCGGCAATCGCGTCGTACGGGCGATCTCCGTCTCGACGGGGAAGCCCTCGACACCGACGCCGCCGGGACATTACCGCGTTTACGCCAAGATCCAGCGCTGGTGGTCGACGCCGTTCCGTGAGTGGCTGCCGTGGGCCGTACCGTTCGTCGGCGGAATCGCCTTTCACGAATATCCGGTGGTTCCGGCGTATCCCGCCTCACACGGTTGCGTCCGCCAGGCGTTTTCCGTCGCCCACTCGACCTATGACTTTGCCGAAGTCGGGATGCCCATCACCGTTCTCGCCAACTCGTGACGGCCAGGGTTTCACGGGCGCTCCGGACCAAGGAATCGCGGAATGACTACGGCTCGACTTGGCGCGTGGCGAAGGCTCCACCGACCACTACATGACGACGCGAGAAAGGCTAAAGACGAAGAAGCACTGAGCCCGTCTCAGGCCGCTTCGGGACGAAGTGGAGGCAGTGGCGGCAGGTCGAGATCCGGCTCGGACTCGGCGTCCTCCGCGAAGGACTCGGCCCAGTCGTCCGACTCGTAGTAGTCCCCGACGATCTCCTCGGCGTGCGAACCCGGCATCACTGCTCCTTTGTCGTTGTGGTCGCCGCAGTGACCGCCACAAGTCCTCGAACAAGGATGTCGGCCCCGGGGTGAGAGGGGAGAATCCCTCGTCCGGGGCCGACGAATCGCGCGGGGTGTCGGAGGGAAGGTGTTAGGCCGCGCGCTCGAGTCGCTCTTCGACGCGCGCCCTGGCGACGATGTGGTCGCGGTCACCGAAGCGGAGCTCCGCCTTCAGTGTCCGGTCCTCGTCCCAGAGGCGCTCGAGGCGCTCGCTCAGGCTCTTGAGCTCTGCAGCGGCAGCCGGGTCATGTCCTCGGGAGAGGATGTTCCACAGCTCCGTCCGACGCTCGCTGGCCTGCTGGATCTCTTCGTGAATTTCGATCAGCGTCATGTTTATGAAAACGCTCTTCGCCCTGGTCTCATTCCCGGGGGCCGAGGAAGAAGAAGACCAGAACGAGGAAGCCCAGAACGGCGGCTCCGACCGCCACGGCGTTGAGCACGGAGATCACCGGTAGCCGAGCTCCTCGAGCCGCTCCTCGTCGATCCCGAAGTAGTGGGCCAGCTCGTGGAGGACGGTGATCAGGATCTGCCGCTCGAGCTCCTCCGGGTCGTCTCCGAAGTCCTCCTCGAGCGGCCGGCGGTAGACCGTGACCTTGGCCGGTAGGTACGGGACCTCCTCGAAGAGCCCGAAGATGTCGGGCTCGTCCAGGTTCTCCTCCTCGATGACCACCGCGACATTCTTCAGCCCGGCGGCGAGGTCCGGCGGGAGCGCGTCGAGGGCCACCTGGACGTGTCCCTCGAAGTCCATCACTAGTAGGCCGGCATGAGCGGCTTACGCACCGCAACGAGCCGGACGGTCAATACGCCGAAGAGGAACCCGCCGATGTGTGCGAAGAACGCGACGCCTCCCCCGGCCTCCGGCTGGACGAGTGAGAAGCCGCCCTGCCAGAGCTGGAACAGGAACCAGAACCCGAGGAAGATCACCGCCGGCAGCTCCTGGAAGAAGATGAGGATGAAGAAGATCGCCGTCAGGACGCGAGCGTTCGGCAGCAGCACCAGGTAGGCCCCGAGCACCGCGGCAATCGCGCCGCTCGCGCCGATGTTCGGGATGCTCGCGTCCGGCACCGAGCCCCAGTGGAGCGTCACGATGGTCTGTACCGCGGTAGCGACGAGGCCGCCCGCGATGTACCAGAGAAGGAAGCGCACTTTCCCGAGCGCGTCCTCGACGTTGTTCCCGAAGATCCACAGGAACAGCATGTTGAAGATGATGTGCTCCCAGCCCCCGTGCATGAACATCGAGGTGAACGCCTCTTCGTACCACGGGATCGCTGCGTGCAGGGCAGGCCCAATGCAAGGGCCGTCGACCTTGCACGGGTAGTAGCCGTAGTGGATGACGTCGGTGTCGACCGATGTGCCGGTAAACTCCCAGACCCACACGATCGCGTTGACGGTGATGATGCCCACCGTCACGATCGGAAACGCCCTTGTGGGGACGTTGTCTTTCAGCGGCAGCATGGGGCGTGGAGTCTTACCGAATCACGAGAGCCATCAGCGCCTTCTGCGCGTGAAGGCGGTTCTCGGCCTCGTCCCACACGGCCGACTGCGGACCGTAGAGGACATCTTCCGTGATCTCCTCGCCGTAGTGGGCAGGGAGGCAGTGCAGGACGATTGCCTCCGGGGCCGCTCGAGTGACCAGCTCACCATCGATGCCGAAGCCGGCCAGATCTCGCAGCCGCTGCTTCCGCTCGTCCTCCTGGCCCATCGAAGTCCAGACGTCCGTGTAGAGGACGTCTGCCCCCTCCACCGCACCGGCCGGATCATCGACGAGCTCGACGGAGCCTCCGGCAGCGCGCGCGATCTTTACCACCTCGTCGTCCGGGCGGTATCCCGGGGGCGTCGCAGCCACGAAATCCATGCCGAGCTTGGCCGACGCGACCATCAGTGAGGCGCAGACGTTGTTGCCGTCGCCGAGGTAGACGACCTTCAGTCCCTCGAGGCGGCCGAAGCGCTCGCGGATCGTCATCACGTCGGCAAGTGCCTGGCACGGGTGGGAGCTGTCGGTCAGCCCGTTGATCACCGGGATCGTCGCGTTCTCGGCGAGCTCTTCGACATCGGACTGCGCGAATGTGCGGATCATGATCGCGTCGAGGTAGCGCGAGAGCACGACGGCGGTGTCCCTGATCGTCTCGCCGCGGCCGAGTTGGAGGTCGCCTGCGGAGAGGTAGAGCCCGGTGCCGCCGAGTTGGTAGATCCCGACCTCGAACGAGACCCGCGTCCGAGTCGACGGCTTCTGGAAGATCATCCCGAGCGTGCGACCGGGCAACAGGTGGTGCTCCTCGCCGGCCCGTTGAAGTCGCTTGAGCTCGTCCGCGAGGTCGAGCACCTCGAGCAGCTCCTCGCGGCTCCAATCCGCTACGCGGGTGAACGAGCGCCCTTTGAGGCTGTCGGCGACGGCGACCATTCCGGCTGTGAAGCCTATAAGTGGATCCGCGTTCCGGCGTTGCCGGCGAGAGTGGCCTCGAGTGCGTCGATGCTGGTGATCAGCGTTTCGCCGCCGAAGCTGAGCGCCGCCTCGACCTTGGGGCGCATCGACCCTTCGGCGAGCTCCGGCAGAAGCGTCTCGGCCTCTGCGCCCGACAGTTCGCGGATCTCCTCCTGACCGGGCTCGCCGAAGCGCCGGTACACCGCGGATACTTCCGTCAGGATCAGGAGCCGTTCCGCCTCGAGCCCGCGTGCGAGCAGGGCTGAAGCCCGGTCCTTGTCGATCACCGCGTCGATGCCCGCCAGGCGGTTGCCCCGGCGAACGACGGGGATGCCGCCACCGCCGCACGCGATCACGACGGTGTCCTGCTCGGCAAGCGTGCGAATGACTTCGAGCTCCACGATCTCGAGTGGGTCGGGCGACGGGACGACCCGTCGGTGACCCCTGTTCGCGTCCGAGACCATCGCCCAGCCTCGCTCGCGTTCGAGTTGTTCACCCTGTTCGGCGGAGTAGAAGGGCCCGATCGGCTTCGTCGGACGATCGAAAGCGGGATCCTCGGCGGCCACGCGAACATGCGTTAGCACACAGGCGGTGGGCCGGCCGGTCAGCGCAGGGTGGAGCTCCGCGATTATCAGCGCACCGATTTCCGCCTGCGTCTGGGCAACGGCCAGCCACAAAGGTAGAGCCGGTGCCTCGTCTGCGGCGCGCTCCTGGCGCAACAGCTCGTTGCCGACCTGCGGCCCGTTGCCGTGCGTGATCACGAGCGCACGTTCGTCGAGCAACGGCTGCAAGGCTGAGACCGCGCGGCGCAGGTTTGCCAGTTGCTCGGCCGCAGTCCCTCGCTCGCCGGGACGCATGAGCGCGTTCCCGCCGAGAGCTACGACCGTACTCACACCAGTGCTGTTTCCAGCAGTCCCTTCTCGGCGAGTACGTCCTTCAACGTGGGCTCGCCCCGCTCCTGGAGTTTGTAGGTCACGCGCAGGGCCGGCTTGTCGATGTCGATCAGCTTGCGCAGGTCGATCGGGGTCCCGATCAACACGAGGTCTGCGTCGGAACGCTCGATCGTCTCGCGGAGGTCTTCCATCTGCTCGCGCCCATAGCCCATCGCCGGCAGGAGGGTCCCGACCTTCGGATAGTCCTCGAACGTCTTCGCGATCGAGCGGACCGCGAAGGGGCGGGGGTCGACGAGCGCCGCCGCGCCGAATTGCTCGGCCGCCAGGACGGCCGCCCCGTACGTCATCTCGCCGTGTGTCAACGTCGGACCGTCTTCGACGGCGAGCACGCGCTTGCCCGCGACCTCGGCTGAGTCGCCCTCGATGTGGAACGGTGAGTCGGCGAGCACCACCTGCGCGCGCGGCGCATTCGCGCGGATCGATTCGAGGACCGCATCGATTCCTTCCTGCGTCGCGCTGTCCATCTTGTTGACGACGCAGACGTCCGCCATGCGGAGGTTCGTCTCACCCGGGTGGTAGCGCAGCTCATGTCCTGGACGGTGGGGATCGACGACGACGATGTGGATGTCGGGCTTGACGAACGGCGTGTCGTTGTTGCCGCCGTCCCACAGGATCACGTCGGCTTCCTGTTCCGCCGCGCGCAGGATCTTCTCGTAGTCGACGCCGGCAAAGACGAGGTTTCCCTCGGCGAGATGCGGCTCGTACTCCTCACGCTCCTCGATCGTCGCATCGGCGGCTTCGAGGTCCTCGTAGTGCTCGAAACGCTGCACGGCCTGTTTCGCTAGATCTCCGTACGGCATCGGATGCCGGAGGACGGCGACCTTCTTGCCGGCCTCGCGGAGCAACTCGGCGACGCGCCTGGTCGTCTGGCTCTTGCCGGATCCGGTGCGGACCGCACAGATCGCAACGGCCGGCTTGCTCGAAGCGAGCATCGTCTCGCGCGGCGAGATCAGGCGGTACGAAGCGCCGGCCGCGAGCGCACGCGAGCCGATGTGCATCACGTGCTCGTGCGTCACGTCCGAGTAGGCGAAGACGACGTCGTCGATCTCATGCTCGCGGACGAGTTGCTCGAGGGCTGACTCGGGCAGGATCGGAATCCCTTCGGGATAGAGGGACCCCGCGAGTTCGGGCGGATACTTGCGCCCGTCGATGTTCGGGATCTGCGTCGCGGTGAAGGCGACCACCTCGCATTCGGGCCGGTCCCGGTAGACGAGGTTGAAGTTGTGGAAGTCGCGTCCGGCAGCGCCGGCGATCAGCACTCGCGTCCTGGCCATGCATAAAGCCTATTCATTGAGTCGGATCCCGTGGGAGAGGTCGTGGATTCGGCCTGAAGCGCCCTTCCGGCAGAGCCAAGAACGCCCGAGGCTAAGACCAGGCGAAGCCGGGCTTAGCTGTAGGCGAACTGATGCGGGCGCGGCCGCGTCAGCGCCCGTGCCCGCACGGAAGGGAACAACCGCCCGCCGGATCCACAAATGAGAGTGCGTGGGCTCCGCCCGCGTACGTTTCGCGCGAAGCGCTGTACCTGACTCTGAGCGAAAGCGCAGCTTTCGCTCAGCGCAGAACCTCGCGAACCCGGTCGGCTACGGACTCCATCTCGAGGGTATAGCCCGTGACCTCCTTGAGCATCTCCTCGGCACGCATCTTCTGGCCCTCGCCCCAGAGCTCGCGGAGGAGCGATCCTGCCTCGCGGCTCGCGAACCACTTCGAGCCGAACTTCTCCTTCAGGAAGGCCCGCAGCTGCGCCTCGAACGCCCAGGAGCGCAGGTAGGAGGAGACGTAGAAGCCCGAGTCGATGTCGGCGAGGTAGTTCGCCGGCGTGACGTCGATCTTCAGCGCGTCCGAAAGCAGCTCCTCGTAGCGGCCTCGCATCGTCGTCACGTCCTCTGCCGCGTGGAACTCGAGCTCGTAGAGGATCTTGGCCGCGTAGCGGCGCACGAAGTAGAGGAGGCCTGTCGCGCCTTCGATCGCGTACTCGTTCGGTCGTGGGAAGTCGAGGCGCCGCGTCAGCCATTCGGGCTCGTCGGTGAGGTGCTGCAGAAGCATCGCCCAGCCTTCGGTGACGGCGTTGTCACCCAGCCGCTTCTCCTCCATGGAGAGGTTGCGTGACGTGTGCGCGAAGTGCTCGGTATGTCCGCCCTCGTGGAAGAGCGCGCGCCAGTCGTCCGGGCCGCCGATCGGCTGGATGACGAGGACGACACGGTCGGGGACCTCGATCGGTGCGCAAAATGCCCGCGGGCTCTTGTTCGGCCGCTCGTCGAGATCGAGGGTGACGTTCTCCTGGGCGCTCAGGTCGATGCCGAGGTCTTCTAGCGTGCTTTCGAGCGCTGGCACCATCCGGTCCGCGGGGAAGATCGGATCCCATTCGGGTGCGCGGAAGAGGCGCGGCACGTCCCAGCGCTCCGCTTCGCCCAGTGACACGCCGACGCGCGTACGGAACAGCTTGTCGGCCCATTCCTCGTAGAGACTCTCCGTTGAGCTGAGGAAGGTCCGGCACTGTTCTGCGAGATCGTCGAGTGCCGACGACGGCAGCGCGCGGCGGTAGAGCTCGAGGTAGTTCGCATACTCGAGGTCGCGCGCGCCACGCTGCACGACCTGGGCGGCGTCGAGGTGGAGCGGGTTCATCTGCTCGTCGAGAACCGCGTTCGCCTGGGCATCGAGCTCTCGCCGCTTGTTGCGGTCCGGCTCGTTCGCAAGGGCCGGACGAACCATGCGGTAGGGGATGTCCTCTCCGCTCACCCTCACCGACAGCTCCGATTCGAGCTGGGCGAGCTTCTCTGCGTGGTCGCGCGTGAGGTCGCCGAAGTACCCCTCGCAGGCGAAGCGCCACAGCTCACGCACCCGTGCGCCGCCGTTCACTGCCAGGCCGATCGATTTGACCTCGTCGAGCTCTGTCAGGTTCTTGTGGCGCTCGTAGATCGGCGCCAGGTCGAACGTCTCCTTCAGCCCGGCGTAGTGGAGGTAGAACTCCTCGTCGAGCTCGGCGATGAACCGGTCCGCCTGTTCGCGATAGGCGTCCAGCTCCCGGTCAGAGGGTGGAGCGAGAGGCATTGTCTCGTAGGATACGTAGCAGTGCAGGAGATCCGTATCAAGACCGAGCGCCGCACCCAGCTTGTGGACATCACTCGGCAGGTGCAAGAAGCGATCGGCTCGCCCAACGGTGCGGCGGCGGCACTGGTCTACGTCCCGCATACCACGGCGGCGATCACGATCAACGAAGGCGCCGATCCGGCGGTCGCCCAGGACCTCGAGTCGGCGCTGGAAAAGGTCGTCGACGACGGCTGGGATTGGAAGCACGTAGAAGACCCGGACGGGCCGAACGCGCCGTCGCACATTAGGGCGTCGTTGATCAGCCCGCACGTGCTCGTGCCGCTCGACGGCGGCAAGCTCGCACTCGGCCAGTGGCAGGGGATCTTCTTCTGCGAGTTCGACGGCCCGCGCGACCGCAAGGTCTACGTCACAGCACTGAGCTAGAGCCCGGCGAGCACGGGCGTACGGATTACCGCACCGCAAGACACCGGCGCACCACATACCCCAGCGCTCGTCGTGCTGCCAACGTCCTAGGCACGAACACGGATCGCCTAGGAGGCAGTGATGAAGACCGATGCTCTGGTGCTACCGCACGAACCGGGTTGGAACGAAGCCCGCCTCGCCTGGAACCTTGCCGTCGACCAGCAGCCGGCCGCGGTCGCGCTGCCCGAATCACCCGAGGATGTCGCCGCCGTCGTGCGCTGGGCCCGGAGCCGGGGCCTGAGAGTCGCCCCGCAGGGGACTGGACACAACGCCGCTGCGATGGGCTCGCTCGCGCACACGGTGCTCGTGAAGACCGAGCGCATGCGCGGCGTGACAATCGATCCTGTGGCTCGCAGCGCGCGAGTCGAGGCCGGAGTGCTGTGGGCGGAGGTCAGTGAGGCCGCCGCCGAGCATGGGCTGGCCGCGCTCGCCGGATCGTCACCCGACGTCGGTGTCGTCGGCTACTCCCTCGGTGGAGGCATCAGCTGGTTCGCGCGCAAGCACGGGCTCGCGGCCAACAGCGTCATCGCTGTGGAACTCGTGAACGCGGAGGGCGAGCTCGTGCGCGCAGACGCAGAGAACGAGCCGGAGCTCTACTGGGCGCTTCGCGGTGGCGGTGGCTCGTTCGGCGTCGTGACGGCGCTCGAGTTCACGCTCTATCCCATTTCCGAGGTGTACGCCGGTGTCTTGTTCTTCCCGCTCGAGCGTGGAGCCGAGGTCTTGCGAGCCTGGAGGCGCTGGATCGAAGACGTGCCGGAAGAGGTCACGTCGGTCGGCCGGTTCCTGCAGTTCCCGCCGATCCCCGACATCCCCGAGCCGCTGCGCGGCGGATCGTTCGTCGTCGTCGAAGCAACGTCCCTTCTGGGCGAGCACGCGACCGACGACCTCCTGCGCCCGCTGCGCGCGCTCGGGCCTGCCATGGACACCTTCGCGACGATTCCGGTCGAGAGGCTGAAGCACGTGCACATGGATCCCGAGCATCCGGTGCCGGGCGCGGGTGACGGGATGCTGCTCGGCGACTTCACGGATGAGGCGATCGAGGCCGTCGTCGCCGCAGCCGGGGCCGGCTCGGGCTCACCCCTGCTCTCGGTCGAGGTGCGACACCTCGGCGGCGCGCTCGGTCGCATGCAGCCGGGCCACGGCGCTCTCGCGACGATCGAGGCCGGGTTCGCGATGTTCGCGGTCGGGATCTCGATGACGCCCGAAATGGGCGCTGCAGTGCGGGCGCACATCGAGGTCGTCCAGGCGGCTCTCGCCCCTTGGGATGCCGGGCGCGACTACCTCAACTTCACGGAGCGGCGCGAGCGCGGCGAACGGCTCTTCGGCGCCTCGACGTACAGACGCCTGCAGACCGTGAAGGCGCAGGTGGATCCGCACGACCTCTTCCGGTCGAATCATCCGATCCGGGTCGTGGCGCCGAACCTCCGCAAGGCGGCCTGATCGGCGACCAAGGTGATCTCTTAACGCGGCGCTAACCGTGCTTTAAAGGCGCGCCGCTAGAACGCGTCGGTCGAGGCAATGAAGGTCATGCGAAACTCGCTCGTCGCGATCGCGCTCTTGGGGGCCGGGCTCGCCGCGGTGCTAGCGGCCTCGGCGCTCGATGCAGGGACGCAACGCACGCCGCCAAAGGCGCCGGTTGCGATCCACAAGATCAAGCACGTCATCGTGATCATGCAAGAGAACCGGTCCTTCGATCAGTACTTCGGCACGTATCCCGGGGCCGACGGTATCCCACGCGAGGCGAACGGCGACTTCGCGGTGTGCGTTCCCGATCCGCTGAAGGGTGCTTGCCAGAAGCCGTTTCACGACACGAACGATCTCAACGCCGGCGGCCCTCACGGCGCCGCGAATGCGGTCGCCGACGTCAACGGGGGCAAGATGAACGGCTTCGTCGCACAGGCGGAGGTCGCGAGGCGCAGGGGATGCAAGAAGAATCCCAACGACCCGATCTGCTCCCAGCGCTCGGTGAACCCCGACGTCATGGGCTACCACGATGGGCGCGACATCCCGAACTACTGGGCGTATGCCCGGAACTTCGTCCTGCAGGACCACCTTTACGAGCCAAACGCTTCCTGGAGTCTTCCTGCTCATCTGTTTCTGGTCTCCGAGTGGTCGGCTCGTTGCTCGCGCGCGAACGATCCGATGAGCTGCGTCAACGCGCTGCAGAACCCCGGTGCACCACCCGATTGGCGCGGAAGCCACGGTGTCGCCCCGAACTACGCGTGGACCGATCTCACCTATCTGCTGCACAAGCATCGCGTCAGCTGGCGTTACTACGTCTTCAGCGGCACCGAGCCGGACTGTGAGGACGATGCGATGATCTGTCAATCCGTCAAGCAAGGCGCGAAGACACCGGGCATCTGGAACCCGTTGCCGTACTTCGACACCGTCAAGCAGAACGGGCAGACGCAGAATGTCACGAGCCTTTCGAACTACTTCAAGGCTGCGAAGGACGGCAAGCTGCCTGCGGTTTCGTGGATCAACCCGACCGGCTCGGTCAGCGAGCATCCGCCGGCCCTCGTCACTGCGGGGCAGACCTACGTGACGAGGCTCGTGAATGCCGCGATGCGCGGACCGGACTGGAAGTCCACCGCGATCTTCGTCGCCTGGGACGACTGGGGCGGCTTCTACGATCACGTCAGGCCACCGAGCGTCGACCAGAACGGCTACGGCCTGCGCGTCCCTGGGCTTGTGATCAGCGCGTATGCGCGGAAGGGTTTCATCGACCACCAGACCTTGAGCTTCGACGCCTACGCGAAGTTCATCGAAGACGATTTCCTGGGCGGGCAGCGGCTGAACCCAGCGAACGACGGTCGTCCGGATCCACGGCCTGACGTCCGCGAGAACGAGCCGATCCTCGGCACGCTCGTTCGCGACTTCAACTTCACGCAGAAGCCGCGTCGGCCCCTGTTGTTGAATCCGCACCCTCAGACCGACCTTCACTGAGTCGAAGACAGGAGCGGCTACGCTCAACGAGTGGCCGCTCCTGTTACCAGAGACCAAGAGCTCGAGCTCACGATCGACCGCCTCGCCTACGGCGGAAACGGTGTCGCACGCCTGAACGGGTTCGTCGTCTTCGTGCGACGCGGTCTGCCCGGCGACACGGTGCGCGCGCGTGTCACGAAGGTGCAGCGGCGCCACGCGGAGGCGCTCGTCACCGAAGTTCTGCAGCCGAGCCCGCTGCGCGTCGAGGCGCCGTGCAAGCACTTTCCGGTCTGTGGTGGCTGCCGCTTCCAGGATCTCGCCTACGAGGCGCAGGCACAGTCGAAGCACGATCAGGTCGCCGATGCGCTGCGCCGGATCGGCGGATTCGCGGAGCCGCCGCTCGAGGAGCTCCTACCGGCGGACGAGATCTTCCATTACCGCAACAAGCTCGAGTACTCGTTCACGCAGCTAGAGGACGGCCCGACGCTCGGCTTTCACAAGGCGGGTCGCTGGGACGAGGTGCTCCAGATCGATGAGTGCTGGCTGACGACCGACGTCGGCAATGCCGTTCGCAATGCGGTGCGGGAGTGGGCGCGCGGCGACAGGCTCGTGGCATACGACCAGACCGAGCACACCGGCTATCTCCGGCATCTCGTCGTGCGCGAGGGACGGAACACCGGACAGATGCTCGTTCAGCTCGTGACCAGTCCGGGCGAGAAGTTCGACCGCGGGGGCTTCGTCGACGTGCTGCGCCAGTTCCCCGAGGTCCGGTCGATCCACTGGGCGGTGAACGACGGGCTTGCGGAGGTGACGACGAATCTTCCGAGTGAGCTGCTGTGGGGTGAGGAGGCGATCGAGGAGGAGCTCTGCGGGCTGCGCTTCCGTGTCAGGCCGAATGCGTTCCTGCAGACCAACACCGGCATGGCGGAGAAGCTGTACGGGATCGCCCGCGAGTTCGCCGGGCTGACGGGCAACGAGACGGTGTACGACCTCTACTGCGGCATCGGCACGATCGGTCTCGTGCTGGCGCGCGATGCGCTGACCGTCTGGGGTCTCGACGTGTCGGAGGAGTCGATCGCGTGCGCTCTCGAGAACGCAGACCTGAACGAGATCCACAACGCGGCCTACTTCGCCGGCAACGTCGGCCAGACGCTCGAGGACTTGCACACCCGTAGCGGCGACCCCGACGTCGTCGTCGTCGACCCGCCGCGTGCGGGCCTCGCGGGCAAAGCGTTGAAACGCCTCGGGGAGATCGGCGCGCGGAGGATCGTCTACGTGAGCTGCAATCCCACGACGCTCGCCGGCGACGTGAAGCGGCTCCGGTCGGAGTACGGCTACGACCTCCGGCGCGTGAAGCCGGTGGACATGTTCCCGCACACGCCGCACGTGGAATCCGTTTCGCTCCTCGAACTGGCGTAAGGCACACTTACGACACGGTGTCGGACACCAGGGGCTCTGGCACGGACAGGCTGGACCGGCGCGAGTTCCTCGCTCGCGGCGGTCGCGTCGCTCTGGGCGGAGCCGCCGTTGTGGCGCTTCCGGGCTGGGTCATGGCCGGCTCGCGTTCGACGGTCGACCCTCGGGTCCTGGAGCTCGCACAGTTGGTGCAGGGCACGGTGGTCACATCCGCCGATTCCGCGTACGACTCTGCCCGCCGGCTCTACAGTCCTCGCTACGACTCCGTCCGCCCAGGGGCAATCGTCTTCTGCGAGACGACGCAGGACGTCTGGCGCACGGTGCGCTGGGCGAAGCGGCACTCGATCCGCGTCGTCGCGCGCGCCGGAGGACATAGCTACGCGGGCTATTCCACGTGTCGCGGCGTCGTCGCCGACGTCACGCGTCTGAGCAACGTCACCGTGAATCCCGCGGCGGGAACGGCTACGGTCGGCGCGGGCGCGAGGCTGATCGACGTCGACCAGAAGTTGTTCCAGAACGGCGTGATGATCCCGGCCGGATCGTGTCCGACCGTCGGCATCGCGGGACTCACGCTCGGCGGTGGCCATGGTTTTTCAGGCCGCAAGTACGGCCTGACGTGCGACAACCTGCGCTCGCTGACGATCGTGACGGCGAGCGGTCAGGCGCTCCTCGCGAGCCAGACGCAGCACCCCGATCTCTTCTGGGCCTGCCGCGGAGGCGGCGCCGGCCAGTTCGGGATCGTGACCAGCTTCGTCTTCAACACGCATCCCGCGAGCGACGTCGCAACGTATCGGGCAACGTGGAACTGGAGCGACGCGGCCAAGATCGTCGCCGCCTGGCAGGCATGGGCCCCGAGCGCGCCCGACGAGCTGTTCTCGATGTGCGACCTGATCGCGACCGACGGGCCCGGCGGTCCGATTGTGGCGTCGAACGGCCAGTACTTCGGCGGCACTGCCGCTCTGCAGACGCTGCTTCAGCCACTCGTCAACGCGGCGCCGCCGAAGACGATGGAGATTCGCCTCCGCTCGTTCATCAACGCAGCGCTCGACTGGTCCAACTGCTCGGAGGTCGCCCGCTGTCACATCGGGGTCCCGAATGCGGAGGTCGGCCGCTCCGACTTCCTCGCCAAGTCCGACTACGTCGCGGCGCCACTGCCGAGCGGCGGGATCCAGGCGATGATCCAGAAGATCGAGCAGCGGCAGAACGATCCCGCGCTCGCCGGCGGCAGCATTCTCATGGATGCGTACGGTGGTGCGATCAACCGAGTCGGCAAGGATTCGACCGCGTTCGTCCACCGTGACCAGCTCTTCTCTGTCCAGTACGTCGCCGGGAGCTCCTCTGCAGCGGACGCGGACTGGCTGCGCGCATTTCGCGGAGCGATGGCGCCTTTCGTCTCCGGTCAGGCGTATCAGAACTACATCGACCCGGAGCTTCAGCAGCCGAACGTCGCGTACTACGCGTCGAACCTGCCGCGTCTGCGGAGGGTCAAGGCTCGCTACGACCCGAAGAACGTGTTTCGGTTCGATCGGAGCGTGCTTCCCGCACCTCCGTCCTGACGCGCGTCCAGAGCAGGTCGGCGTTCGCGAGCAGAAACCCGAGCGCGAGTAAGGGCAGCGCAGGCAGGCCGCCGATGTCACGCCAGACCGCAAGCGCAAGCGTTGCGCCAAAGGACAGAGTCAGCAACAACCACGTCAGCCGCGGCCGGAGGTTCCACCGCGCGGACGCCGCGAGGAACAGGGAGAAGAACAGCAGGTCGGGCAGGCCGAGGTTCGCTCCCCCGTTCTCGCCCGGAATCGGGAAGGCGAAGGAGAAATCCGTGAAGACGCTGCGGTGCTCGGTCACGATCACCTTCGTCGGCCCGCGCCACACCGAGTAGGCATCGACCCACGGGATGATCAACGCGACGAGGACGATCCAGCTCAGGCTTTCGAAGTAGCGGAGGAACCAGAAGCCGATCGCCGTGACGCCGAAGAGCTTGCAGAAGTTCTCGGGCGTGCTCGCGCCCACGAGATGGAGAAGGAGCGCGGCAAGACCGAACGCGAGCCCAACCCAGATGAGCCCAGGGGTATCCCATAGAGGAAGCACGAGCCAGACCAGCGCAAAGCAGGCCGGGATCAGCGCGAACGACACGAACGCGATGTCCCACCACGTCGATGCATTCCACAGCCGATCGTGGAATGCGTAATAGAGACCGAGCGCCGTCCCGAGTACTAGTAAGGCGGCAGCTCGGCCCACCATTGGCCGAGTGGCTTGAAAGCGTTCCAAAACTTCGTCTTGGCGGGAGCTTCGTCGAGTGCCGTATCGATGTCGGGGACCACGAGTACCTGCACTGTCGGCGTGAAGCGCTGGAGCTCTCCCGGCTTGTACTCCACCTTATCGGCGAGCGGAAACTCGATCGAGTTCAGATACTCGACCGTGTTCTCGCCCATCGCGACGATCAGCTTCGGCTGCACGATGTGCAGCTCGCGGGTCAGGAATGGGCGCGACTCCTCCTCGTCACCGTCGGCGAACTTGACGCAGTTCGTGCCGTAGACCGACATGGGGTCGACGTGCAGGCGCTGCAGGGACTTCAGGATCGCCTGGCCGGCGCGCCCGTAGAACGCGACTCCTTCCTGGACCTCTGCCGGCTGCGGCTTGAACTTCAGCAGCATCACGTCGGCGAGCGGATGGCCGGAGCCGACGACGGGCACGCGCGGGCCGCCCGTCCGTGCCACCTCGTGGGCGAGATCGTTGATCTCGACGATGGCTTTCTGGAGGTACTTCTCGTAGATCTCGTCGGTCGCCGGCACGCTCTCTCCAGTTTCGGGACTAGCGAACCCGTTCCTTGGCCTGGGCCATCCACTTGAGGGACTGGAGGTACACGAGCGACCGCGGGCGCCTCAGGACCTGGGCCGACTGGAGGCTCTGGAGGAACTCCTCCCGGCCGTGGAAGGCACGCATCCGCAGGGCGCCGGTGCCCACGCCCTGGAGCACGTGAGCGTCGGATCCGGCTCCCATGGTCAGGTTGTACTTCCGGGCGAAGCGCAACGCCTCGTCGTTGTAGGCCTCGAAGAGCAGGCGCGCGTTGTAGACCTCGAAGATGTCGATGTCGGCGAGGTGGCGCTGCAGCGTCGCCGGATCGGCGATCGAATGCATGCGGTCGAACGGATGCGGGAGGTAGACGATCCCGTCCTGCTCCCTGATCGCCACCACGGTCTCTGCGAACGACATTCCGCGTGGGATCTCCTTCCGCAGGTAGAGGCCGATCACCTCGCCCTGCCCGTCGGTCTTGATCTCCTCACCCGGAATGACGACGTGATCGCCCGCAAGCTGGGCGGTCTCGAGGGCGCCGCCGATGGCGTTGTGGTCGGTGACGGCGATCGCGCCGAGGCCGATTGCCTCCGCATGCATGACGAGGTCTGCCGGATCGACAGCGCAGTCGTGCGACCAGCTCGTGTGCATGTGGAGGTCGCAGAGGATCCACTCGCGGTCGGCGAGGGGTTCCGCCGCCGCGCGCGGCGTATGACGTCGTTTGGTGAGCTCCTGGTACAGCGCGTCGAGCTCGAGGGCGACGTCGGTGAATCCGTGCCTTTCGGCGTCCCTGAGCGTGCGCTCGGCCTTGCGTCGGCGAAAGTCGGGGTCCTCGGCGAGCCGTGCGACCTCGGCGCCCGCGAGCTCGGGCTGCTCTCGCATCCCGGGCGGTGCGGCGATTGCACAACCGGCTGCCGCTGCCTCGAGCCGGACGCGGTTCAGCCCCGCGAGTGCAGGGACGAAAAAGCTGGTCTCCGCGAGGAGCGGCGCTCTTGCTGCGCCGTCGCGAGCCGTCCGGATGTGCACGCGGTCGCGAAAGGATCGCGGAATCGAGGGCCGCCCGGCGAGCGGTTTCGTGCGCAGCAGCAACAGCTCCCAGTCGGGGAGCTCTTCCAGCGCGCGAAACACGCCGCGCAGCAGAGCGCGCTCGTTCGGACGCCACTCGAGGACGATCAAGTTGCGCTTGGCGCCGGGTCGGAACAGCGTCCTGTCGACTCCCTCGCTGACGATTCGGTACTGGCCGGGGAAACGCACGGCCGCTGCCTCGGCCGTCTCCTCGCTCGTCGCGACGAGTGCATCAAGGCGTGCGAGCAGCCGGTCGCGCTGGGCCTTTCCGGGCGGGTAGCCAAGCCGCTCGGGCGAGAGGAACGATGCGACCGTCAGCGCCTGCGCGTCGCGCAGCGCGAGGTACGACAGCGACGGCAAGCCCGGCTCGAAGCCGTGCACGACATCGAAGCGTCCGAGCGCCAGGGCGAGCGAGAGGTTGGCGCGCGCGCCGACCGGGACGCCGATGCGGCTTCGCCGCGAGATCGGCATGGCCGGTCCGAGCACGACCACCTCCGAGTCGAGACCGTCCAGCAGGGCCCGGCGCCCCGCAGAGAGGTCACGGGCCCGGTTCGAGGAGGCGAGCACGGTCACGGAATGGCCAAGGCCGCGTAGCTCTTTTGCAACGCCCGTCACGTGCTCGTTGACGTCGTGCGGCTGAGACCACGCAAAGGGCGTAACCAGGCAGATTCTCAGGCCCATCGCTCTCGGTAAGCCTAGCCGTGCCCGGCGGGTCGTCCTGCCGGCCGGACGAAATTTCGACAGACTCCGACCGCACAGAAATCGATCAGGGGGGAGACAACATGGGGAGATTCGAAAGGGTCTGGCGCAGGCTTGCTTTCGCCATCTTTGCGGGAGCGCTCTTCGCTGCGGTGATTGCATCGTCGGCCGGCGCCGGAGCGGCTGCGGGTCAGTCGGCCTCGGCCGGCCCCGACCCGCTACGGAAGATCAATCACATCGTCGTCATCTACGAAGAGAACCACAGCTTCGACAATCTCTACGGCACCTGGGAGGGCGTGAACGGTCTCGCGAATGCGGATGCCGCTCACACGGCTCAGGTCGACCAGACGGGTGCGCCGTACTCGTGCCTGTTCCAGCTCGACGTCAACCTGACGGTGCCGCCCCTCACAAAGGTCTGCGATGGGACGACTCCCAGAGGCGTCACCTTCGACAGCCATTTTCGTGCGAACACCTGGTTCACGATCGACAACTTCATCGGGCCGGACGCCACCACCTGTCCAAAGCCGAAGGATTCGTTCGCATTCCCGAACGGGATCCTCAACGGCTCGGGTATCGGTATCCCCGGCGGTTGCACACGTGACCTCGTACACAAGTTCTACCAAGAGCAGTACCAGCTGAACGGCGGTGCACAGAACCGCTACGCGACGGGAAGCGACTCTGCAGGAACGGTGATGGGCGTCTACAACACCCGCTCGCTGCCGATCTATAGTTACCTCCACGCCAATGCGCATCCGCACTATGCGATTGCGGACAACTTCTTCCAGGCGGCGTTCGGCGGATCGTTCCTCAACCACCAGTGGCTGATCGCAGCGCGGACTCCGATGGACCCGAACGCGCCGGCGGCTCAGCATTCACTGATCGACACCGCCGGCTTCCCGCGGAACAACTATCCGTTGTACAACCCGGATCCGAGCGTGACGTACAGGGACGGCGACTTCACGGTTCCGTGTCCGTCGCCGAAGCCAGGCCTTGCGTGCGGCAACTGGGCGGTGAACACGATGCAGCCGACGAACGAGCCGTTCGGCTCGTTCGGAGACAAGCTCGTGGTCCAGAACTACCCGACGATCGGCGACGAGTTGACGGGCGCCGGCGTCTCGTGGGGCTGGTACGCGGGTGGTTGGGACAACGCAGCCGGTAACAGCACCGGGCCCGGCTGGACGAACGGAGACGGGGGGCCGGGCGCTGTGAAGGTCTGCAGCGATCCGAACCACGACACGAACGCGGCCTACCACTATCCAAAGTGCCCGGACTTCGCGTTCCAGTTCCACCACCAGCCGTTCACCTACTTCGCGAACTATGCGCCGGGCACGGCCGGACGGACGCACCTGCGTGACGAGGTGGCGTTCGAGAATGCGGCCCGCTCGTCGACCACCGAGTGCAACCTCGACTCGGTCAGCTTCGTGAAGCCGATCGGCGAGGAGAACGAGCATCCGGGCTACGCGAGCGAGTCGAATGGCAGCACGCACCTGATCGAGCTGCTCCAGTTGATCCGGAACAGCGCGTGCGCGAAGGACACGATGGTCGTCGTTACCTACGACGAGTTCGGCGGGCAGTGGGATCACGTCCCGCCGCCGGGCCAGGGAAACAACAACGGCCCGCATGACCAGTGGGGCCCGGGGACGCGCATCCCGGCGCTCGTGATCTCACCGTTCCTGCGTGGGAACGAGGTCATCGACCACACGCAATACGACACGACGTCGATCCTCGCGCTGATCGAAGAGCGTTACGGCCTTCAGGCCCTGTCGAGTCGCGACGGAGCCGTGAACAGCCTCTCGGACGTCTTCGCCGCCAAGCAGTACCAGGCGGCAGGGCCCTAGCTCGGCTCGATCGAAAGGGACGAGAGCCGCCCTACACGGGCGGCTCTCGTCGATCTCTTAGGGTGCTGCGACCGGCGTCGGCGACGGCGTCCGCGCGTTCTCGCCGATGAACTTCTCGGTCGCCTCGTAGGCGTCGTCGTCCGGCACCTGCTTCGGCGGTGACTTCATCAGGTATGAGCTCGGGCCCTCGAGGGCGCCGGCGACGCCGTTGTTCAGCGCCAGCTTCGCGAGCCGCACCGCATCGATCACGATTCCGGCCGAGTTCGGCGAGTCCCAGACCTCGAGCTTCAGCTCCAGGTTCAGCGGAACGTCGCCGAATGACGAGCCCTCCATGCGGATGTACGCCCACTTGCGGTCGGTCAGCCACGGCACGTAGTCGGACGGGCCGACGTGCACGTTCGTTGCGCCCAGGTCGTAGTCGAGCATGGACGTGACGGCGTTCGTCTTCGAGATCTTCTTCGACTCGAGCCGTTCGCGCTCGAGCATGTTGAGGAAGTCCGAGTTACCGCCGACGTTCAGCTGCATCGTCTTGTCAAGCCGGACGCCCCGTTCGCGGAAGAGCGAGGTGAGCACCCGGTGCGTGATCGTCGCGCCGACCTGGGACTTGATGTCGTCGCCGATGATCGGCAGGCCCCTCTCCTCGAAGCGACGCTGCCAGTAGGCCTCGCGGGCAATGAAGACGGGCATGCAGTTGACCATCGCGCAGCCGGCCTCGAGCACCTGCTCGGCGTACCACTTGACGGCGGCATCGGAGCCGACGGGGAGGTAGTTGACGACCACGTCGGTCTTGGTGTCACGGAGGATCCCGACGACGTCGTCTGTCTCACCGGGCGCCTTCGTCACGACTTCGGAGATGTACTTGCCCAGTCCGTCGTGCGTCATGCCCCGAGAGACCTCGACGCCGGTCTTCGGGACGTCGGCGAACTTGATCGTGTCGTTCGGGTGCGCCCAGATCGCTTCGGAGAGATCCTTGCCGACCTTGTCGCTCGTGACGTCGAAGGCGGCGGTGAACTCGATGTCGCGGATGTGGTACCCGCCGAGATTCACGTGCATCAGCCCCGGGACAAACTGGTCCTCGGGCGCGTCCTTGTAGTACTCCACTCCCTGCAGGAGCGAGTTGGCGCAGTTGCCGACGCCGACGATTGCAACGCGAACGGCGCCGTCGAGGCGCGCCTTGCCGTTCTGCTTGCCGTTTCCACCAGCCATCTAGAGAGACCTCCTATCGCATTCCTGCTATACCGAGGAAGATAGCAGGAATGCGATACGCTGCTAGGGCATGCGGCGCGCCGACGGCCCGGTCATGCCGCGCCCCTGGGCGAATCGGCGGTACAGGTACAGCAGGAGCACCGCACCCAGGAAGGCAAAGATGAGGCCGCCGGCGGTTCCGATCAGGAGTCTCGCGATGACCCCGCCGATGAGCGAGCCGCCGAGACCCAGACCGATCGTCGCGTACCAGGGCATCGGATCGGGCCCCGGAAGCGCGAGCCGCGCGAGGGCCCCGACGATGAAGCCCCAGACGATCAACCCGATGATGAAGATCAGCATGGAACCCTCATTGCTCGCGTGAAAGCAGCTGCTTGCGAACGTACAAGATCCGCTGCAGAACGGTCAGCCAGGCTGTCGCCGTCAGCAGTGAGATCGCACCGACGAGCAGCCAGATGCTGATCGGCGCGAGCACGAGACCGGCCGTGATCACGACCACGCGCTCGGCGCGAGACCCGATGCCCACATCCCCGCGCAGGCCGAGTGCCTCGGCCCTCGCGCGTGTGTAACTGACGAGGAAGGAGCCGGCGACGCCTGCAAAGGCGAGCCCGAGGGCGACAGGATGATCGTGTCGGTGAAAGACGAGCGCGATTGCGCCGAGCATCGCTCCCTCGCCGATGCGATCGGTAGTGGAGTCGAGGAATGCGCCGAACGGCGTCGTCTTCCCGCCGGCGCGAGCAAGCGCACCGTCCAGGATGTCGAGGATCGAGCCCACGACGAACGCCACGGCGCCGGCCCAGTAGAAGAGCCACGGGTTGCGGTTCTCGAAGAAGACGAGCACGGAGGCCGCGAGGCAGAGGGACACTCCCGCGGTGGTGAGTGCATTCGGCGTCACACGGGTGCGTGCAAGGCCTCCGATCGAACGGGAGGCGAGTGTTCGCGCTCCCGTCGTGTAGCCGTGCTTGACCCGGCTGAGAACGGCGCTTTCCCTCATGTCCTGACCCATCGCATTCCTGCTATGGGCAGACTATAGCAGTCTTGCGATGAAGCCCTGGACGCGGTTTCGGTAGATGATGGCCATCGTGATCATCGCGAGCACGATTCCGGCCAGCACGTCCAGCCAGAAGTGGTTCCCGGTCGCCATGACGGCGAACCAGACCCACGCCGGCCAGAGCAGCCAGAGCACCTTGAAGACGGGCCTGCGCACGACCGACGCGAGGACCACACCGACGATGAGCGCGTCTGCAGCATGGAGGCTCGGCATCGCCGCGTATGGATTCGACGCGAGCTCGACGAGACCGCTGCCGTGGTTGAGGCCACCGAATTGGCCGAGCGTGTCCGTGAAGCCGATCGACGTGAAGAAGCGCGGCGGCGCAGTCGGAAGGAAGACGTAGCCGAGCAGTCCGAGGACGTTCGCGAGCAGGATCGTGTTGCGGAAGCGCGTGAAGGCCTCGTTGCGGCGGAAGTACACCCAGAGCAGCGCGAGCCCGATCACGGTGAACTCCGAGTTCCAGTAGGTCCACGAGACGAGCGTCTCGAGCACGCGTGACGACTGCGTCCAGCCCTGCAGCGTCAGCTCCCCGAGGCCGGTGAGCCTTTGCTCGATGTCGATGACACGCCAGCCGTTCGCGAATGCGCGGGTTGGGTCGCGATCCGCCACGCCGCGTGCGACCTGATACGCCGCCAGGAAGCCGAACCAGATCAGAAGCTGGTAGCCGAAATCCGCGTACCCACGCGGGAACAGGCGCCTTCCGGCTGCAATGGCGGCGGTCATGACCTTGTAATTCTAAACGTCGCCCAGGAGGGGAGAAATCCCTCCTTTGGCAGGCTCAGCCGCCAATTTGCGACATCGAGCGCGAGGCGCGCACGAAGCCTGGGTCGTTGATCCGGTGCTTCAGCTCCTTGTGGTGAACGGCGAACCGCAGCAGCTGGGTCAATTCGGCGTCGCTCGCGCCCGCTCGGAGCGGCTCCTTGAGATCCCACTCTCTTCGTGAGAAAAGACACGTGCGCAGCTGGCCGTCCGCGGTGAGCCGGATTCGGTCGCAGCTCGAGCAGAACGGCTCCGAGACGGGATTGACGAAGCCGAGCTCGCCCGCGCCGTCGGCAAAGCGGAAACGGCGCGCGGTCGACGACGCTTTCGCCGGCAGCTCGACGAGCGGCCCGTGCTCGGACTCGATGATCGCCCTGATCTCCGCGCCCGTCAGGACATCGTCCTCGCGCCAGGCCTCGTCGGCGTCGAGCGGCATGAACTCGATGAAGCGGACGACGTACGGCTTCCGCCGGGCGAGCTCCGCCAGCGCAGGAACCTCTGTCTCTGTGAAACCTTTCACCGCGACGCAGTTGACCTTGATCGGGCGCAGCTCCGGATAACGCTCGGCTTCCTCGAGCCCGCGCAGGACCGCGTCGAGCGCGTCGCGGCGCGTGATCTCCGTGAAACGGACGTGGTTGAGCGAGTCGAGCGACACGTTCAGGCGCTGCAAACCCGCTTCCACGAGCGGGCCGGCGAGTCGGTCGAGGAGCACGCCGTTCGTCGTCAGCGAAAGGTCGCGGACGCCCGCGATCGCCGAGAGCATGCCGACAAGCGTTGGCAGATCGCGCCGGATGAGCGGCTCGCCGCCGGTGAGCCGGACCTCGTCGACGCCCAGTCGCGCGAGCACACCGACGAGCCGCGCGATCTCCTCGAAAGTCAGGATCTCGTCGCGGCCGAGCCACTCCAGCCCTTCAGCCGGCATGCAGTAGGTGCAGCGGAAGTTGCACTTGTCGGTGACCGAGATGCGGACCGACTTGATCTCCCGGCCCCACGCGTCGACGAGCGGTTCCATGAAACGAGCTTAGCCCAAGGGTTTGGCGGAGAATCGCCCGGTGCCGGCTCTCCTCGCCCTGGTCCTCGTCACGGCCGTCTGGGGCGTGACGTTCGTCCAGGTCAAGGACGCCGTCGCGCTCTATCCGCTGTTCGCCTTCCTGGCGGTGCGCTTCTGGATCGCGACGCTGACGTTGGCCGCTCCCGGCCTCCCGCGCGTGCGCAGCCTCGGGCGGCCAGGATTCGTCGGCGGGGCGTTCCTGGGTCTGCTCCTGGCCGCCGGGTACACGCTGCAGACGGCGGGGCTCGAGCGGACGACCGTGTCGAGCACGGGCTTCATCACCGGGATGTACGTCGTCTTGACGCCGCTGATCGCTCTCGTCCTCGTCAGGTCGCGCATCGGTTTGTCGGTGTGGGGAGGCGTCGCCCTCTCGACGATCGGGCTCGCGATGCTCTCAGGGATCCACGCCGGCTCGTTGACCGGGGATCTGCTGGTGCTGGCAGCCGCTGCCGTGTACTCGCTGCAGATCGTCCTGATGGAGCGTTACGCCCCGCGCTACGACGCGGTCGCCTTCACCTTCGTCGAGATGCTCGCTGCCGGGGTCGCGCTCGGCGTCGTTGCTGCGGCGCTCGGCGATCTCCACCTGCCCCACGGCTGGACGGTCTGGGGCGCTCTCCTTGTCACCGGTGTCTTCGCGAGCGCGCTCGCCTTTCTCGTCCAGACCTGGGCGCAGCGGCGAACGTCGGCGACCCGCACCGCTCTTGCGTTCACGATGGAGCCGGTCTGGACCGCTTTCTTCGGTTACACCCTCGCCGGCGACCGTCTCGGGTGGCTGGGGTGGGGAGGCTGCGCCGTGATCATGGCCGGCATCGTCCTGGCCGAGCCCGCCGCAGCCGGGGCGCTGGCGCGCAACCTGAGACGGCCCAGAACTTGATAAGATTAGGCTTAGATTTTCTCAGTAGACCCACAAGGAAAGGCGAAACCAGGTATGGCAAAGACAATCGGCATCGATCTCGGCACGACCAACAGCGCGATGGCCGTGCTCGAGGGCGGCGAGCCCGTGGTCATTCCGAACGCGGAAGGCGGGCGCACCACACCCTCCGTCGTCGCGTTCACGAAGGACGGCCAGCGGCTCGTCGGGGCGCCCGCGCGGCGCCAGCAGGTGACGAACCCCGAGAACACGGTGTTCTCGATCAAGCGGTTCATGGGCCGCAAGTGGGATGAGGTCTCGGAGGAGATGACGATCGTCCCGTACGAAGTCGTCCAGGGCCCGAACGGCGACGCCCGCGTGAGGGCAGGTGGCAAGGAGTACGCGCCGCCGGAGATCAGCGCGATGATCCTCCAGAAGCTGAAGGCCGACGCCGAGGCCTATCTCGGTGAGCCGGTGAGCGACGCTGTCGTCACCGTCCCTGCGTACTTCAACAACGCGCAGCGCGAGGCGACGAAAGACGCCGGCAAGATCGCCGGGCTCAACGTCGTCCGCATCATCAACGAGCCGACCGCGGCTGCACTTGCGTACGGCCTCGACAAGGAGGGTTCCGACCAGACGATCCTCGTGTTCGACCTCGGCGGCGGCACGTTCGACGTGTCGATCCTCGAGCTCGGCGAGGGCGTGTTCGAGGTGAAGTCCACGAACGGCGACAACCACCTCGGCGGCGACAACTTCGACAAGGCGATCGTCGACTGGATGGTCGCGGAGTTCAAGAAGGACCAGGGCATCGACCTTGCCGCCGACCGCATGGCGTTGCAGCGTCTCTACGAGGCGGCCGAGAAGGCGAAGATCGAGCTGTCTTCGACGATGACGACGCAGATCAACCTTCCGTTCGTCACTGCGACGCAGGACGGGCCGAAGCATCTCGACCTCGCGCTCACGCGTGCGAAGCTCGAAGAGATCACCGGTGACCTGCTCGAGCGGACCGTCGGTCCGACGCGGCAGGCGATCGAGGACGCGGGCATAGACAAGTCGAAGATCGACCATGTCGTGCTCGTTGGTGGCATGACCCGTATGCCCGCAGTGCAGGCGAAGGTCAAGGAGCTGATCGGCAAGGATCCGCACAAGGGCGTGAACCCCGACGAGGTCGTCGCCGTCGGCGCCGCGATCCAGGGTGGCGTGCTCAAGGGCGAGGTCAAGGACATCCTGCTTCTGGACGTCACGCCGCTGTCGCTCGGCATCGAGACGAAGGGTGGTGTGTTCACGCGGCTGATCGAGCGGAACACGACGATCCCCACGAAGAAGTCGGAGACGTTCACCACCGCGGAGGACAACCAGCCGTCGGTGGAGGTACACGTCCTGCAGGGCGAGTCCGAGATGGTCGCGTTCAACAAGACGCTCGGCAAGTTCCAGCTCGTCGGCATCCCGCCGGCGCCGCGGGGCATGCCGCAGATCGACGTCTCGTTCGACATCGACGCGAACGGGATCATCAACGTGTCGGCGAAGGACCTCGGCACCGGAAACCAGCAGCAGATCCGGATCGAGGGCGGCTCTGGCCTCAAGGAGGACGAGGTGCAGCAGATGATTCGCGACGCGGAGGCGCACGCCGACGAGGCACGCCGTCTGCGCGAGGTCGCGGACACGAAGAACCACGCAGAACAGCTCGCCTACCAGACTGAGCGTTCGCTGAAAGACCACCGCTCGGCACTCGACGAGTCCGACGCGGCGACGATCGAGGGTCGAGTCATGGAGCTGAAGCAGGCGCTCGAAGGCGATGACGTGGGCGAGATCCGCGCCAAGACCGAGGCGCTGCAGGAGGCGTCCCACAAGCTCGCCGAGGCTGTCTACGCATCGGCGCAGCAGCAGACCACGTCCACGACGTCGGCGCCCGGCAACGGTGGCGGCTCCGACGACGAGGTCGTCGAAGAGGGCGACTACGAAGTCATCGACGAAGAGCAGCAGGAGGCTCCGAAGGCGTGACGCCCGACGAGCAGGTAACGGAGCAGCCGGAGGAGAGCCTCGACGTCGAGGCTCTCCAGGCTGAGCGCGATGCGCTTCTCGATCGGCTCCAGCGGCTCGCCGCGGAGTTCGACAACTTCCGCAAGCGCAACGCGCGTGAGCAGGCTGCGTTTGCCGACCGCGCCAACGAACGGCTCGTCAAGGAGCTGATCCCGATCCTCGACGATCTGGGGCGGGCGCTCGACGCCGCAGCGGATCACGAAGAGGCGAAGCTCGAGGACGGAGTCCGGCTCGTGCACCGCGCCCTCGACGAGCTGCTTGCCAAGGAAGGTCTTGCGGAGATCGAGACCGAGGGGCGCTTCGACCCGCACGTCCACGAGGCGCTGCTGTCACAGCCTTCCGAACAGGAGGAAGGCACGGTGATCGAGGTCGTGCAGAAGGGCTACAAGCTCGGTGACAGGGTGCTGCGGCCGGCGCGCGTCGTCATCGCAGCTCCGTTGGAGGACTGAGTTGGCGACGCTCTACGACACGCTCGGGGTCAAGAAGGGCGCGTCTGCGGAGGAGGTCAAGAAGGCCTACCGCAAGCTCGCCGCCCAGCACCACCCCGACAAGAATCCCGGCGACGCTGCTGCGGAGGAGAAGTTCAAGGAAGTCCAGAACGCCTACGACACGCTCTCCGATCCGGAGAAGCGGAAGCAGTACGACAGGGTCGGCTCGACGAACGGTCGTCGCGGGCCCGGTTTCGATCCCCGTGACGTGAACTTCGGTGGTGGCGGGGGCAACTTCACGATCAACGACCTCGGCGACCTGGGCGATCTGTTCGGCGGGATCTTCAACCGCGGGCAGGCGGGTCGGGCGCGGCCGCAACCGGAGCGCGGCGCCGACATCGAGGTCCCGGTGAGCCTGTCGTTCGAGGACTCGTTGCGTGGTCTCGAGACGAAGATTCCCGTCGAGGTGACGACCGCCTGCCGTGAGTGCGGCGGTTCCGGCGCCGAGCCGGGAACGTCTCCGGTCATCTGTCCGGAGTGTCATGGTCGTGGCGTCATCTCGGAGAGCCAGGGGCTCTTCGCGCTGTCGCAGCCGTGTCCGCGCTGCCGCGGAAACGGCACGGTCATCGAGAAGCCGTGTAAGAAATGCAAGGGCTCGGGTCGGGAGCGGCGGACGAAGCGGTACACCGTGAAGATTCCCGCCGGAGTCAAGGACGGCACGCGGATCCGGCTCAAGGGCAAGGGCGAGCTCGGGGAGTCGGGCGGCGCGCCCGGCGACCTGTACGTCGTCACGCGCGTCGAGCCGTCGAAGAGGTTCGAGCGGCGCGGCGCCGATCTCCTGATCGAGGTGCCGGTGACCTATACGGAGGCAGCGCTCGGCGCAACTGTCGAGGTGCCGACGCCGTACGGGGAGCGCGTGTCGCTGAAGGTTCCCGCGGGAACGCAGGACGGCCGGTTGCTGCGGATCCGCGGCCACGGCGCACCGAAGCTCGGTGGCAGCGGGAAAGGCGACCTCATCGCGCGGCTGCGCGTGAGCGTGCCGAAGAAGCTGTCGAAGAAGGAGCGCGAGGCGCTCGAGGAATTGCAGAAGCTGTCGCACGACGATCCGCGGGAGGCGTTGTTCTCGTGAAGCTCGCTTCTCTCATCCTGGTCGGCGTCGGCACCGTCGGGGTGCTGGTGACGTTCGTGATCATGCGGCGCAAGCTCGAGGGCCTGCGGCGGCTCAAGGAGAAGCAGGAGTGATCGACGATCGCGTCGACGGAAAGGTCGCGCTCGTCACGGGTGCCAGCCGCGGCGTCGGCAAAGGCGTCGCTCTGGCACTGGGTGAGGCTGGAGCGATCGTGTACATCACCGGTCGCACGGTCTCGGGGGAACAGCCGACCACGACTCTTGAGGGAGCGCTCGACGAAACCGCCGCTGAGGTGCGTGCGCGCGGCGGCGAATGCGTGGCTGTCCGGTGCGACCATCGCGACGACGATGCCGTGCGGAATGTCCTTTCCCGCATCCAGTCCGAGCGTGGGCAGCTCGACGTCCTCGTGAACAACGCGTGGGGTGGCTACGAGCCCCTGCACGCCGGGCGGTTCGACGAGTTCCAGGCGCCTTTCTGGGAGGAGCCGCTCGAGTTCTGGGACGGCATGTTCGCCGCTGGAGTCCGCGCCCATTACGTGTCGAGTTCGTTCGCAGTTCCGCTCATGCTCGAACACGGCGGGCTGATCGTGAACATCTCTTCCTTTGCGGGCGTGAACAGCAAAGAGAACGTTGCGCTCGGAACCGCCAAGGCGGCAACGGATCGCCTCAGTCTGCTCATGTCCGAGCAGCTTCGAGCGCACGGCGTCGCGGTCGTCTCGTTGTATCCCGGCCTCGTTCGAACCGAGGGAATCTTGAAGTGGAAGGACTACATCGACCTGAGCAACTCGGAGTCGCCGCTGTTCGTAGGCAGAGCCGTCGCCGCTCTCGCGGCCGATCTCCTGGTGATGGATCGAACAGGCGAGACACTGGTGGCCGCCGAGCTGGCGGCGGAGTACGGATTCACGGATGAGGACGGCAGCGTCCCGGAATCTCTTCGGCCCGAACTTGAGGTGGGCGCGTGATGGACGACCGCCCGCGCTACATGATCTCCGTCGCAGCCGACATTGTCGGCATGCATCCGCAGACGCTGCGCATCTACGAGAACAAGGGCCTGATCCGCCCGAAACGCACGGCCGGCAACACGCGTTTGTACTCGGAAGCAGACATCCAGCGGTTGCAGCTGATCCAGCAGCTGACGAACGATCTCGGGCTCAACCTCGCGGGCGTCGAGCAGGTGTTGCAGCTGCAGGACGAGGTGGAGCGGATGAGCCGCCAGCTGGACCGCATGCAGCGTGAGATGCGCGCGGCGATCGACGAGGTTCACCGCCAGTACCGCCGTGACCTCGTGCCGTGGAAGGCACCCAACGACCTCCTTCCGACACGTCCCTGATGGCCACGACCAGGTGTCGGACATCAGTCGTTGGAGTTGCCCGCACGCCGCCGGGTCGCGGTGCCAGCGGGCTCGCCCCGCACGCGGACATGGTCTCCGGAACCACGTCCCGGTGTCGGACATAGTGACGAGAGTGTGACGAGTAATCCACAGGTGACATGGACTTCAACCAGCTGACACTCAAGAGTCAGGAGGCGGTCGCGGCGGCGCAGGAGCTTGCGCGCCGGATGGGCAACCCCGAGCTCTACCCCGAGCACCTGCTGCTCGCGCTCCTCGACCAGGAGTTGCCGCAGCAGCTCGTGCCCGACGCGGCCGAGCTCCGCTTGCAGGCCGAAGCAGCGCTCAGCGCGAAGCCGTCGGTGCAGGGAATGCAACAGCAGCCGAATGTCTCGGCCGCGTTCTTGCGCGTTCTCGACAAGGCCGCCGACGAGGCGAAGCGAATGGAGGATGACTACGTCTCGACCGAGCACCTCCTGCTGGCGCTGGACGTCGTGCCGCGGGATCAGCTCGAGGCGAAGATCAAGGCGGTGCGCGGAGGCCAGCGCGTCACCTCGCAGGATCCCGAAGAGACCTACCAGGCGCTCGAGAAGTTCGGCCGCGACCTCACCGCCGCTGCAGAGGAGGGCAAGCTCGACCCGGTCATCGGCCGAGACGAGGAAGTCCGCCGGGTGATCCAGGTGCTGTCGCGCCGCACGAAGAACAACCCCGTCCTGATCGGCGACCCTGGAGTCGGCAAGACGGCGATCGTCGAGGGACTGGCGCAGCGCATCGTCGCCGGCGACGTCCCGGAAGGCCTCAAGGGCAAACGCGTCTGGGCGCTCGACATCGGCGCGCTCCTCGCCGGCTCGAAGTACCGCGGCGAGTTCGAGGAGCGGCTGAAGGCCGTGCTGAACGAGATCCAGTCCGCGGAGGGCCGGATCATCCTCTTCATCGACGAGCTGCACACGATCGTCGGTGCGGGTGCCGCCGAAGGCGCCGTCAGCGCGGGCAACCTCCTCAAGCCGATGCTCGCGCGAGGCGAATTGCGTGCCGTCGGCGCAACGACGCTCGACGAATACCGCAAGCAGATCGAGAAGGACGCCGCGCTCGAGCGCCGCTTCCAGCCGATCTTCGTGGGCGAGCCGTCGGTCACCGACACGATTGCGATCCTGCGCGGCCTGAAGGAGCGTTACGAAGCGCATCACGGCGTGCGCATTCGAGATGCTGCGCTCGTCGCGGCCGCGGTCCTCTCCGACCGCTACATCACCGACCGGTTCCTCCCGGACAAGGCGATCGACCTTGTCGACGAAGCTGCGTCACGCCTGCGGATGGAGATCGACTCGAGCCCGATCGAGCTCGACGAAGCGGATCGCCGGGTGCGCCAGCTCGAGATCGAGCTCGCCGCGATGCAGAAGGAGTCGAAGGACGTGCGCGAGCCGGTCGAGCGCGAGCTCGCAGAGGCGAAGGAGCGCCACGCCGGGCTGGCGGCACGCTGGTCGCAGGAGAAGGAGGCGCTCGACCGCGTCAAGGACGTCACGCAGCGAATCGACGAGCTGCGCATGGAGTACGAACGCGCGGAACGCGGCGGCGACTTCAACCGCGCCGCGGAGATTCGCCACGGCGAACTGCCGGCCTTGGAACGAGAGCTCGCCGAACGCGACGGCGCTCAGCCCGAGAACACGATGGTCAAGGAAGAGGTGGACGAGGACGACGTCGCGATGGTGGTCGCACGCTGGACCGGAATCCCGGTCGACCGACTGCTCGAGGGCGAGACGGAAAAGCTGATCCACATGGAGGAGCGATTGCACCAGCGCGTCGTCGGCCAAGACGAAGCCGTCGAGGCCGTCGCCAACGCGCTACGCCGTGCGCGCACGGGCCTCCAGGACCCGAACCGGCCGATCGGCTCGTTCCTGCTCCTCGGCCCGACGGGCGTCGGCAAGACCGAGCTTGCCCGCGCGCTCGCGGAGTTCATGTTCGACGACGAGCGGGCCATCGTGCGGCTCGACATGTCGGAGTACCAGGAACGGCACACCGTCGCACGGCTGATCGGCGCGCCGCCCGGCTATGTGGGGTACGAGGAAGGCGGTCAGCTCACCGAAGCCGTGCGCAGGCGGCCGTACTCCGTGATCCTCCTGGACGAGATCGAGAAGGCGCACAACGAGGTCTTCGACGTGCTCCTTCAAATTCTCGACGACGGTCGCCTCACCGACGGCCAGGGCCGCACCGTCGACTTCCGCAACAGCGTTCTGATCATGACCTCGAACCTGCGCTCGGAGGAGCAGCTACGCGAGTTCTTCCGGCCCGAGTTCCTGAACAGGATCGACGAGATCGTGGAGTTCAAGCCCCTGACGAAGGACGAGCTCGGCCACATCGTCGAGCTCCAGCTCGAGCGTCTACGTGCGCGGCTCGCCGAGCGTGGGCTCGACCTCGAGCTGACCGACGAGGCGAAGCAGCTCGTCGCCGACGCCGGGTGGGATCCGGCCTACGGTGCGCGACCGCTCAAACGCGCCATCCAGAGGATGATCGAGAACCCGCTCGCCATCCGACTGCTCGAGGGGGACTTCGCCGAGGGCGACACGGTGCGCGTCGACGTCAAGGACGGCGAGCTCGTCTTCGAGCGGGCCGCCGCGAGGGAACCCGCGGCCGCGGTCTAGAGCTCGACGTCGTCGAAGAAGTCGGCGCCCTCTTGCTCGGGCGGAGCGCCGTAGATGTAGAGCACGAGCTCGTCGCTGCCTTCGTTTCGGACCTGCAGCGGCGTGCCGGGCTGCACGGCGACGACGCTCTGCGGGCCAACATCGACACGGTCGGGCGGATCGCCGAGCAACATCGTCAGCGCCCCTGAGATGACGACGAACACCTCTTCCTGAGCCTTGTCCGCATGGCGCCGGCCGCGCGTTCCAGGTGGGTACCGCCAGACGCGTCCACGGGACTGCTGCAGCCCTGCGGCGGTCGTGACGTCCGCCGCCTGGCGCGGCTCCTGGCCCTCTGCGCCGGGCGGGCGCTCCTCCCATTCGAGCTTCGACGAGTCTGCGACCTGGTAGCCCACACCCGGATCATAAGAAAAGGGCCGCTCCCCACAGCGGCCCCCTCTAACGCTCCATCCTGACCGCGGCTTGTTTGGTGATCGTGAGGGATCCCTGAGAAAATCCGGACGTGGGCCTCTACCACGACGGGAGCCGTGAACTTCAGGACCGCTTCGACACCCGGCGACTCGCCGACCGGATCGAAGAGCGGATCGTCCACGACCGGATCGATGAAGGCGACCGGGCGTTCATCGAGGCGCGCGACATGTTCTTCATCGCCACGACGGACGAGGACGGCCAGCCGCAGTCTTCGTACAAGGGCGGCGAACCGGGGTTCGTGCGCGTGCTCGACGAGAAGACGATCGCCTTCCCGCTCTACGACGGTAACGGGATGTACCTGTCCGCGGGCAATCTCATGACGACGAAGAAGGTCGGCTTGCTCTTCATCGACTTCGAGGGTCGAAAGCGCATGCGGCTGAACGGCGTCGCGTCGGTCGCAGACGACGATCCGCTGCTCGCGGAGTTTCCCGAGGCGCAGATGATCGTTCGCGTCAGCGCGACCGAGGTCTTCCCGAACTGCCCGCGCTACATCCACGAGTACAAGCTCGTCAAGAGATCGCGGTTCGTGCCGAAGAGGGAGTGCGAGACGCCGGTGCCGCAGTGGAAGCAGAGCGAGTGGGCACACGACGTCCTGCCGGAGAACGATCCGGCCAACGATCCTTCGCGCGAGGTCATCCCGCGCGGGTGACGCCGGCGTCCGGGGTCTCGAGACGCGACCTCCTCACTCGTGCGACCACGCTCGTCGCGGGCGCAACCGTGCTCGACCGGCTGCCGCACGCGCTTCGGCTGCAAGGCTGGCTCGAGGACGCCTACGCGGCCGGGCCGAACGTGGTCGCGCAGACGCTGAACGGGCTTGTCGCGTTCATCGTTCCCGGCCGCGATCGGTACTCGCGCGCGCAGGGAACGAGGTCGAAGACGCCCGGCGGAATCGAGGCGGGGACCACAGCGGTGCTGACGCGCACGCTCGATCGGTTCCTGCCCGGGCCTTTGCCGCTGTCTGCGACGGCCGCGACGATCCTGAACGAGTTCGCGGCCCAGGTCGACCCGGCCTCGCGTAAGGGCACGTTCGCCTCACCGTTCGCGAACCTCTCCTTCGCAAAGAAGGCTCGTGTCTTTCAGACGATCGAAAGCCTCCCGGCCGAGAGCGCGGGATCGATCCGCTTCCTCGCCGGCAACCTGCCGGACCTCGTGGCCTTCCTCGCCTATTCGGAAGCCGGCGTCTTCGCTGCGAACAGACGTCGCCTGCGCGCGCGTCCGGTCGGCTGGCGACTGACGCGTTACGCCGGGGTTGCGGACGGGCGCAAGGAGTTGAAGGGGTACTGGCAGGGCCGGAAGGCAGCCGACCCGAGTGCGTGACGTCATCGTCGTCGGCGCGGGCGGCGGCGGCCCGGTGGTGGCCAAAGAGCTCGCCGCGCGCGGTCTCGACGTGCTGTTGCTCGAGGCCGGCGCCGGCTTCGAGCACAGTGAGCGCGAGTGGTCGCACTTCGAGAACGAGGCGAACAATCCGGCGACCGGCGTCTTCCGGTTCGGACCCGGCGATCGCACGCAACCGCCGTGGGCCCGTGACCTGCCGCAGAACTGTTTCCTCTGGCAGACGGCAGGCGTTGGCGGCTCGACGGTCCACTACTTCGCCAACTCGCCGCGCGCGATGCCGGGAGCCTTCTCGGACTACACCGGGCTTGACGCCGCCGACTACGACCGGGCTCACGCCGCGCCGCTCGGCTACCGCGAGCTGATCCCGTACTACGAATGGGTCGAGCACACGCTGCCCGTACAGACAGCGGCGATGGGGACGAAGGAGGACCGGTTCCTCCGTGGCGCCGCGAAGCTCGGTCTGCCGCACCAGACGTCCAAGGACATCACCGTTGCGGCGTACAGGCCGCAGGAGAACGCGATCCTCCAGCCGCAGGGCACCGCCGGACGGACGAACGATCGCAAGAAGCTCACGTACCCGGCGGCGAAGGGCTGCACATTCTGCGGCCACTGCCCGCAAGGCTGCATCGAGCCGGTGAAGTCGCCGCGCAACCTGCGCGCGAAGCGGTCTACGCACTCCAGCTACGTCCCGATGGCGCTCACCGCTGATCGTTGGACGCGCGGGAAGGCGATCACGTTGCTGCCGGACTCCTTCGCGGTGCGCGTCGAGACCGATGGTGCGAATGCGGCCGGCGTCACCTGGCGGAACACTCGTACCGGTGCGTTGACGACGGAGCAGGCGAAGGTCGTCGTGCTCGCCGCCGGGCCGGTCGAAACGCCGCGGCTGTGGCTGAACAGCGGTCTCCCCAATCCCAACGATCAGGTCGGCCGAGGCCTCACCGATCACTACCTGGACTATCTCGTCGGCAGGTTCACGACGTACACCGGCTCGAGCAAAGGCCCGACGTCGGCCGCGCGATTGGACTTTCCCGGCTTCGGCGGGCTCGAGCAGGCCGGCGTGTCGCCGGGTCTGCAGGGCCAGGCGCTCACCTCTAGCGATTCGGGCATCGCCGGCTTCTACGACAACGGCGGTCCGGTGGGCGCGTGGGGTGCCGACGCGGTCGGCCGGGTCGTCGGCGAGCGTCTGAAGCGATTCATGAGCAACGTCGACCGGCTGATCGGGGTTGCGCTGATCACCGACGACGACGTCATGCCGCGGAACCGGGTGACGCTCTCCACGGTGATGGCTCCGGACGCGCACGGGCCGATTGCGAGGCTCGAGATCAGGCAACGCTCTCCGCGAACGCTGAAGAACCGCGAGTACCTCGCCGGCCGCGCAGTCGAGCTCCTGCGCGCCGCGGGCGCTCGCGAGGTGGTTCGCGTGAACTTCCCTGGGCTCTTCCTGCACCTCCACAGCTCCATGCGCATGGGCACGAGCGTGGCCGACTCTGTCCTCGACTCCGATGCCGAGTCACGCTGGGTCAAGCGCCTGTTCGTCGCAGACAACTCCGCCCTGCCCAACGGTCTCGGTGGCCCCAATCCCACGCTCACGACGCAGGCGCTCGCAACGCGCACTGCGGAGAAGATCTTCGTCCGCTACTTCGACGGCGATCCGTGGATCGGGCACGAGTCACCGGTGTCGTCGGTGGACGACACGGTGACCCACGCTGTGCTTGCTGCCGGGCTCTAGCTGAAGTGCGTGCGCATCGCGCGGATGAGCGTGCCCGCGTAGCGCATGCCTTCGGTGTCGGGCTCGCGGCCGAGGAAGCGCCAGCGGCGCTGCTCGTACCAGAGACACGCACGGAGCTCCTCGAGCGTCCGCGGCACCTCGCCGGTCCGACGCCAGCGCGCGAAGGCGCCGCTTGCGGACTCGGTGCACGACTCCCGATCTCTCGGCGCAAACGTCACGGCGAACTTGGCGTAGTCGCTCCACTCGCCGTACCCGGGCGGTAGGTCGGTCTCCCGTAGCTCCCCTGTTTGGATTTGCAACGCGTACATCTCTTACCTCCGACGACGCAAAGGGCCGCTGCCGCGGCCCTTTGGGAAATGATTCGCCCCATCGGCCTGCGGCTGGCCTCAGGGGCGACTTGCTAGCGGTGCTTTCACCTTGAGATGCCTCAAGTGCCCGGATCTTGCCGGGGTTTCGAAGAAATCCCCCTTCAGGGGTACGGGGGAGCGGGCCGCACCATCTGAAGACGCCGGCGCCCGGCGATCCTTGCAGCCGTTCACCCGTCCGGGTGACACGGCTACCGTGGCCGGGTGATCCTCGTCGTCGCGGCCACTGCCCGGGAGCTCGCCGGCGCCGGCACCGGTGTGGTGACGCTCGCGTGCGGCATCGGTCCGGTCGAAGCTGCGACAGCGACGGTGACCGCGCTCACCACGCAGCGACCGAATGCGCTCCTCCATGTGGGAATCGCCGGGGCTCGCGGCATTCCGGTCCCTCAACTCGTGATCGGCTCGGAAGCGGTGTACGAGGATGCGCTCGCAGGCGGCCTCGTGCCGGACCGGGTTCGACCCGCCCCTCGTCTCGTCGACGCCGCGCAGCGCGCACTTCCCGATGCGCGGGTGCTGCCGATCGGGACGAGCGCGCACGTCGGCGGGACGAGTGTCTGCCAGGTCGAGGCGATGGAAGGCTTTGCGGTCCTGAGTGCAGCGCAACGAGCCGGTGTGCCCGCCGTCGAGGTTCGAGCCGTGTCCAACGAGATCGACGAGCCTGATCGCGCGCGCTGGCGCTTCGACGATGCGCTCGCCGCGCTCGACGATGCATTGCCGAGGCTGCTGGTCGAGCTCGCCCGGTGAGCCGCGTCTGGCTCCGGGCGGCGGCGCTCGCACTTGCCGCGATCGGCGCGGTCGCCGGCCTGACGGTCTACTACAGCTCCGACAAGGTTCCACGCTGTCTCGTCTCGGGCGTCGACACCTGGCGGCCGCCGGCGGACGGCGGAACGTATCGCTACGAGGTCGTCCTCCTCGACGGTTCCGCGTGTGTGTTCGACATGTCACAGAAGCACCGGCTCGTCGGCGTGCTCTCGCTGGCGAAGGCGACGTGGCTCGCGAAGGCCGCCCCGACAGCCTCGGACACGTTGAGAGTCGATGACCGCGAGCACGACGTCGCCTACGAGACGAAGCGCGGGCTGCTCGGCGTCCGTGTCCTTGATCTGCGCACGAAGCAACAGCTCTACGTCACGCGTTTCAAGGGCTTCACCTGGAACCCGCGCTTCGGGCCCGACCCGCCGACACACGGCCTCTCGCTCGCGCCGGATCGGCCCGAGCTCTGGGTGCTCGACGCGCCGAACAGTGTCGTGCACCTCTTCGACGTGAGCGGGCTCCCGGACCAGCCGCCGCGCCGGATCGAGGACATTCGTCTCACGAGGCCCATCTCCGGTGACGAGACCCCTTGCACGAGTGCGTGCGGTCGGATCGGGTCGCTCCAGCACAGCGCAGACGGGCGGTTCGTCTACGTCGGGGATTCCGGTGACGTCATCGACACCGCTACCCGCGAGGTGGTCGCCAACCTCGAAGCGCTGCACAACTCGCGGGTCGCTTTCGAGCTCGACTGGGTCGACGGCAAGCCGGTGTTTCCGCAGCACAGCTAGATTCGACCGCGTGCACCGCACCCAGTTGCCACCGCCGCTCCCGCCTGAGACCCGTACCGTCGGGCAGCTCGTCGCGGAATCGCTGAAGCTCTACGCTGCGCGCTTCTGGCCCTCGCTCGCGCTCGGCATCGGTCCTGCTGTCGTCGGCGTCGCGGACGCGGAGCTCGAGGGCGCCGCTCGATTCGCGGTCGTCCTCGTCGCCGGACCGTTGCTGCTGGCAGGGTCGTACGCCGGTGCCATCGCACTCGTGCGCCCGATCGGCCGCGGAAGAGCCGTGCCCGTCGCGCTGGCCGTGGGCTTCGTTGCGTTCTTGCCGCTTTGCCTGTCGCGGCTCTGGATCTTTCCCGGGATCTACTTGCTGGCGCTCGGCTGGCTCGCGCTCATCGGGCTCGGGGTCCCCGCCGCCCTCGTCGAGCGTCGCGGTTTTGCGGATTCGATCAGGCGCGGCGTCGAGCTCGCGCGCGCCGACTACGTTCATGCGCTCGGCTCGCTCGCGACGCTCGCGATCACGATCTTCCTCACCGGTCTCGTCCTCTTCTTCTCGTTGCGCGAGCTGAGTGACCAGGCGATCCGTGTCGCGGGGCTGCTCGCGCTCGTCGTGCTCGCTCCGATCTTCGTGCTCGGAGCCGCCGTGCTCTACGTCGACCAGGAAGCCCGAGTAGAGTCGAGCTCCCGACCGAGGAGGAAGCGCGATGCCGACCTACATTCTGCTTTCGAGTCTGACGGCGCAGGGCGTCCAGACCCTGAAGTCGAACCCTGACCGTCTGCGAGAGGTCAACAAGGACGTCGAGGAGCTCGGCGCCAAGGTGCTCCATCAATGGGCGACGCTCGGGGACTACGACTTCGTGAACATCGTCGAGGCACCCGACGCCGCGACGATCGCG
>Ga0193730_1000065_pt1 | contig 38652 bp, 57 predicted proteins | sample U1a1metaG_FD_144919 | JGI IMG/M metagenome (GOLD analysis project Ga0193730, IMG submission 144919) | Soil microbial communities from a riparian zone of the East river system, Colorado, United States - U1a1 | ecosystem: Environmental > Terrestrial > Soil > Riparian zone | place: USA: East River...
ACTGACCGCGGCACAGCATCCGATGTATGCCTTCCGGAAGGGGCTTTACTTCCCTGTCGAGCCTAACCCAGATTCGACTGCTTTCATCCCTGTACCTAAATATTACTTTGCCGGCGGCTTCCAGGGCGGTCGGGCCAAAGACTTCATCGAAGCCATGAAAGTAATGAAGCGCGCGATCGACGAGGACTTTATGAAAAATTATATGGCGCGCTGGAATGACGAGAGCCACTGGAACCGCTACCTGTTCGACAACCCTCCGGCCGTCGTTCTCGACCCGGGATACATCTATCCCGACGATTTGGCTATAGGAGACTATTACATTCCGATCTGGGGACGCGACTACTCGAAGAAGATTCTGACCATTACCAAACAATTCTCGCTCACCAAAGAGGGTGGAAAGTCTTTTAAGGAAAATATTGATGGGCTAACTAAACTGAAATGATAAGCGTAATCATACCAGTATTCAATCAAGCAGAGTACCTGACTGACGCAATCGAGTCGGTTCTGGCCCAATCCGAACCGGCTTTAGAGATCATCGTAATCGACGACGGGTCTACAGATAGTTCGAGTAAAATCGCCGACTCTTATAAACCTAAAGGCGTACAGGTCGTGCACCAAGTGAATAAAGGCTTGGCTTCGGCTAGGAATACCGGAATCATGCGAGCTATCGGTTCATATATTTTCCCCCTAGATTCTGACGATCTTATGAAGGAAAATTGTTTAGAAAGATTGACGGATGAGATCCTTAGAACGAACGCGGACATGATCGCTCCGTCTTTCAAGTGTTTCGGGAAACAAAATGGGGAAGTCGTTTTGGATAAAGACCCTAAATTAGAAGATTTTTTGAAGACAAATAAGATAGGGTATTTTTCGGCTATTAAGCGTTCTGCGTTGTTGGAAGTCGGAGGATACAATCCTCGAATGACATGGGGTTGGGAAGACTGGGACTTGTGGATAGATTTATTGAAACGTGGTAAAATATTAGTGACGATCCCTGACGTGCTCGTGCTCTATCGGACGAAAGAAACCTCGATGATCACCGAAGCCAACAAGCACTCAAAAGAATTGCAGGAGCAGATGCGTAAAAATCACCCCGAACTAAAATGGCCAGAATCTCTATAGCAATACCGACATACGAGATGAACGGGCAAGGCGCGCATTTTTTGGTTCGCGCTCTCGACTCGATCCGAACCCAAGTCTTTACGGACTATGAGGTGATCGTATCTGACAATTCTTCAGACGATGAGATAAAAAAAGCCTGTGAAGGTCATCCTGTTAAGTATTTTAAGAGCGATCACTACGGCATAGGCGCTAACCTCAATGAAGCGATGCGGCACTGCGAGGGCGAGATAATAAAGTTCTTGCTCATGGATGACTACTTAGACGATGAATTTTCTTTGACTAAAATCTCTAATTGCTTCACCGAAGGAGTCAACTGGCTAGCTACAGGTTGCGCCCACTTAGAAGACGGCAAGATAAGAAATCCGCACTTTCCTTCCTATGACCATGAGATCTATAAGGGCAAGAATACTATCGGCTCTCCCTCAGTGGTCTCTGTGAGGAATAAAGACCTAGTTTATTTTGATGAATCTCTGTCTTGGATGATTGATTGCGACTACTACCTCCAGATGTACAAAAAGTTTGGAGAACCGAAATTCCTATATGACGTGAATGTGGTGATCGGATTGGGAAAACATCAAGTAACTAATATGCTCTCAGAGGAGATCAAGCGGAGGGAGGTAGAGTTTATGATTAAAAAATATGCATAGCACTTCCCTGTTTTCGATGGGTATGCCTAAACCACTCCCCTATCTAGGTTTTAAGCCATATTTTGCGACTAGGTCTAACAGGGGAGGGAAGTGGATAACTCTATGATTACTGCCCCTCTATGGTTCGGTTCGGGACTCGGAAATCAGTTGTTCCGCTATGTTATGTGCCGTGTTCTGGCACTGGATAAGGGATATGATTTCGGCATCGAATATCCTGAAAGGTTCAAAGGGGCTTCGTTCATGGGACTGGACATGGGAAAGCCTGTTTTGAATGGAGTCGCTCACGAGGGCGGCGACCCCCTTTTACTACCGGACGGGATCGAGCATTTTTATCGGGAGAAAAAGATCATTGACAATGGGATTGAATCGTATGACTACGATTGGGAGTTGTTGAAGGTTAAAGACAAGACTAAGATAGATGGTGAATTTCAAGGGCCTAAATATTGGGAACACCGCAAAGGTGAAATAGACCAATGGCTCAGAGTGCAACATATAAAGCTACCCAATGACCTATGCGTGATTAATTTTAGAGGGGGGGAATTCCAACACATTAAAAGCCTGTTTCTGACTAAAGAATATTGGGATCTAGGGATCGAAAAGATGAAGTCTATAAATCCCGCCATGAAGTTTGAAGTACATACGGATGATTTTCTTTTAGCCATGCGATTTTTTCCCGGGTTGAAGGTTATTCACGATATAGGGATCAATTGGCGCTCGGTACGCTATGCGAAATATCTCTTGCTATCTAACTCCAGTTTTGCCATCTTCCCTGCTTGGCTTAATAAAAGAGCGACAGTGATTGCGCCGAAATACTGGGGTCGGAGGAACAAGGGATTCTGGCACTGTGTGTATAATCAATACCCTAATTGGATATACCTATGAAGTATATATTGGTAAACTACAATTCAGACCCGTCATGGATCTCGGAGTACACTGACGATTACTTCATCTATGACCGGAGCGATGACGGGATAGACCGAAAAATCCCTGCTGACAAGTTCGTAAAGCGCGAGAACATCGGGCATTGCGACTATGACAAGCTCTCGTACTTGATAGACAACTACAATGATCTGCCGGAGATTTTCTTTCTTGGTAAGGTCAATTTATTCAGGCACATCCCGAAGGACGAGTTCGACACTATCAGGGATGTAAAAGACTTCACTTCTGTACATAGCAGGAGGCATAAAACCTATATGCCAGTCTGTTTCTATGATACAATAGGTATGTACTATGAAGTGAATAATTCATGGTATCTGAATAAAGACCCTGCAAAATATTTTGATAATTACGGGCAGTTCGCCAAGCGATTCCAGTTACCTAATCCGCCTTACATTCCTTTCGGTCCTGGAGCTAATTTCTTTCTGACCAGAGAACGGGTCCACAGATACGGAGTGGACTATTATGAGGGACTGCGTTCGATTCTGCCTTACTGTACTTTACCCGGAGAAGCTCAGATGCTGGAGAGGAGCTATTATACGATGTGGAAGAACTAAATCTTATAGATATGCACGACATAGAAAAACTAAAAGATGAATTAATAACGTATCCTCAAGGGTCAACAAACGGTTTTACGTTAATAGGCCCTTCAGGTTTACAAAACATTGAATATATTTTGAATAAGGTCAAAGAACAGCGTCTTGAGGGTGATTTTATAGAGTGTGGCGTATGGAAAGGAGGAGCTTGCATTTTTGCCCGTGCTTTAATGGATAACCTCGGTATCAAAGGTAAAGTCTATGTTTGTGATAGTTTTGAGGGGTTACCACAACCTGATGAGCTTCTTTATCCTGCTGATAAGGGTGATGCTCATTATCTTGAGAAGGATTTGGCAGTTTCACTGGAGGATGTAAAAAGTAACTTTATTAAATTTGGTTTCAAAAACGACATTGTATTTATTCCAGGTTGGTTCAAGGATACTCTGCCAAAATTGAAGGAGGTCATTAAAAAAGTGTCTGTATTGAGAGTGGATGGAGATATGTATGGATCTACGATCAATATCCTAGAGAATCTCTATGAAAAAGTAATACCGGGTGGCTATGTTATTTTTGATGATCGAACTCTTTGGCGAGCGAATCTAGCCATGGAAGATTTTAGAGGCAGAGTAGGAGCAAATCAATGGCAAACAAATAATGGAACACTATATTGGCAGAAATAATGATATACGACATTTTTTTATTTCATAGTGAATTGGACATCTTGGAGATCAGGCTCAATATCCTAGCTGACCAAGTAGACAAATTTGTAATTGTGGAGTGCGATGAGGACTTCAAAGGAAAAAAAAAGCCCCTTGTGTTCCTTGAAAATGTTCAGAGGTTCAAAAAGTGGGCGCATAAGATCGAGCATTATGTTATCAGAGATGTAATGGGTGATTCAGCTCTAATTGAACAAGCAAAAAAAAGCTCCACGACCGGAGCGGGGGAGTTGCAGTGGATAAGGGAGTTTTACATGAAAGAGAGCATCAAGAAGTTTTTGACTCATCTTGATGATGACGATATTTGTGTAGTTTCGGATGTAGACGAGATATGGGAAGGAAAGCCTATATTAAACAAGCGATTTAGATTAAAAGTCTATTGCTATCATCTGAATGTCGGGACTAACGAATACTGGCTGGGCGGTTTTATTACCTCATGGAAGATCCTAAAAGAAGGCTCATTGAATGATCTAAAGTCTTCTATAAAAGAACCGATTGAGGGAGGCTGGCATTTCACCTATCAAGGGACGAGAGATCAGATTAGGAAGAAGTTCGAGAGCGCATTTTCCGGTCAGGCTTACGGAGGCCAGTCTATAGAGCAGCTCATGTCTCATGTAGAGAATCTGCGGGATTATCTGGGAAGGCCTTTTACTTTTTTTATGGACGAATCAAAGTGGCCGGAATATCTAAAGAATAATCGGGAGAGATATAAGCACTTGCTACTATGAGCGTAAACTGCTTCATCACTACCCATAAGAATCGGACGCCCGAGCGAGACTACTTCTTCGGATTGACTCAATTCGCCTTGTCGATGAGCGGCTACTCTCCGACGATTGTGGAAAAGCCGATGCTGGAAAGGTACTTTGAATGTGAATATCTGGCCAATGAGTACATTTACATCCTCTGTGATGATGATATAATACCTAGTACGCAAGATACTTTGAAAAAACTGGTTGAGATAATGAGGAGGCACCCTGAGTATTCCCAGCTTGGCCTCTCATGGAAATCCAACATGAGAGAGGAGGAAAACTCCTCGTGGATCCGCGAGAAGGGAGAGGAGATATGGGAGATGGACCATGTAGGAGGATGCATGGCCATAAGAAAGGGGACGATAAAGAATTTCGGCCTTAAGGCTGAGTTCAAATCCGGATACGGAGACGACAGGGTGATGGGGGAGACTGCAAGGAGGCAGGGCTATAAAGTAGGAATAGTCCCTAATCTATATTTTCATCATTTGGGCGGCGGATTCTCGACATTTCATGCAGATTAACATCAAGACGATACCCCATAAGAAACAAGCCTACGAAACAGTGGGAAATTGGCAATTCAAGCGCAAGGGAATAGATATACAGGTATCTGACACTAAGAACGATGATTACGCATTTTTAATAGGCTTACATGAAGCTATAGAGGCTTATCTTTGCAGGCAGAGGGGAATCATTGAGGAGGAAGTAACTGATTTTGATAAGAGCTTCAAAGGAAAAGGCGAGCCGGGCGACGATAATCTGGCGCCATATCACAGTGAGCATCTATTCGCGACCTACATAGAAGAGCTATTAGCTGACGAGCTGGATGTAAATTGGAGAGAATACGAAAAAACCCTTAATGAACTGCCATGGAAGACAAAACAGTGATATACCTAATGTGGATCACTATAGGCCTCGTAGGCTGTATCCTCCTCGGAGCGTATGGAATAATCAGACTATTATTTATAAATTAAGTCAATGATAGAATCATGCCATTTCAGAAAGGGAACAAATTAAGGACAGGAAAAAAGAGCGGATATAACGAAAAGGCCGTGGAACTTAGGATTGATCTGATAAATAAAGCAGTGAATTCAAAGAGCGATATCAATCAAGCTTTGATAGATAAGGCTAAAACTGGAGATGTTCCTGCGATCAAAGAAGTATTCGACAGAACGTTAGGTAAAGCTACAGAATACATAGACGTGACCAGTAATGGGGAAGCACTACCGACTCCTATATTAAATGTCCTATTCAATCACAACAGCCACCCGAAAGATATTAAGCCTCTCTAAGAGAATCCGGGCGATTCAAGGGGGCACATCGGCCAGTAAGACCGTCTCGATAATCTTGTACTTCATACAGCTCTCTCAAAGCGACAAAAGCGAGAAATTAACCAGTATAGTTTCAGAGTCATTCCCGCATTTAAGGAGAGGAGCGATGCGTGATTTTCTACTGATAATGAAAGAACATGGGTATTATAAGGATGCTAATTGGGACAAAACCAATAGCGTTTATACTTTCGAGACTGGAAGCAAGATAGAGTTCTTCAGTGTCGATGAGTCAGATAAAGTAAGAGGCGCAAGGCGCGACAGATTGTTCATCAATGAGGCCAACAACGTAACATTCAGTGCTTTCGAGGAATTGGAAGTCCGAACGAAAGATTTTATATTTTTAGACTGGAATCCCGTAAAAGAGTTCTGGTTCGATTTCGATGTCAAGAACAAACGGAGTGATGTGGACTTTCTCGTCTTGACTTATTTGGATAATGAAGCCCTAGAGCCGGAAATCCGCGCAACTATCGAACAGAGGCGGGACAGGAAAGGCTGGTGGAAGGTCTATGGCGAAGGACAGCTAGGCGAGGTTGAAGGTAGAATCTACACTGATTGGAATATCATCGACGAGTTGCCCTATGAAGCTAGGTTAGAGCGGTATGGTCTGGATTTTGGCTATACAAATGACCCTACGGCGATTGTGGCTGTGTACTATCATAATGGTGGGTACATAATAGATGAAGCTCTATATCAAAAAGGAATGATGAATAAGCCGATCGCCGACTTTCTGAATAACATACCAAAAGCTCTGGTAATAGCCGATGCCGCTGAACCAAAATCTATAGATGAGATAAAAAGCTATGGCATAAATATTCTAGGCTCTATAAAAGGCCAAGGTGCAAGAGAACAGAGGATAAATTTTGTCCAATCTCAACGGATATCAGTAACGAATCGTTCAGTGAATGTGATCCAGTCTTACCGTAATTATTTGTGGAAAGTAGACAGAGATGGTAAAATCATAAATGAGCCTGAACATCAGTATTCTCATGCTATGGACGCTGTGGGTTATGGATTACAGAACATCAAGCTCTCAAAGCCTTTTATACAAAGACCGTTTTACGATAAGACTATAGACATCTGGCAAGGAAAATGAAAAAACCTGAATACAAAGACCATGTCGGACAATCCGTAACTGTCAAAGACGAGACAGGCGTTGATTGGCAGGGCCAGACCATAGAAGCTAAAGCCGCTCTCATAGAAAAGGACTCGATGAACTATGGTGAGACCACGGTAGTCCGAACATTTTTCTTCCAACTCCCCTCGCGCCCTAGCGGCGTTCCATTACCTACGAAAGAGTCCTTGCTCGTGAACCACAGGAGCAGAGTCGTCGCATTTTTATGGAAAGACGAGCTGGAGCTCATAGAGGAGCCTCGGATCTACTGGAGGAAAGAATTGCCTCAAGGCTCTCTTAGGAGTACAATGTCCATACAAAAGATACCTTTCGTGATCATTGCCGTATGTCATGCTAAAAAAGGCTCGCTTATCTATAAAGACCCGCTCAACTTAAATGGAGATATCTCCCCAAAGCATAGAAAGAAAATATAGCGAAAGCTTCGACTTTCTCCAAGAGAGGAAGAAAAGACAAGTCTCACAGCTTGTGCTCCTTAACAACCTCCAGAGAGGCGACCAGAACATAGCTTCGACCATGCTCATAACCCTCTTCAATCGCATAGTGTCTAACCTCTATGACGACAAGATACAGATAAAATTCACCCCTGGAGAGGAAGTGGACCAGAAGAAGATAAACTCATTGAACCTCTTGGCCCAGAACGACTACCGCGAGATGGAAAAAGACCGATTAGATTATGACTGGGCATGGGATACTCTGTTCTTCGGGCGGGGATATATGGAGACTCTGCGATTCAACAAGAAGAGGAAGATACTGGAGCCACATGTGATAAACCCTTTGGTACTAGGGTATGATCCGTACTATGAGAACCCCCAAGATTGGGGCTACTATTGGAAGTGGATAACCAAATCCAAGTGGGAACTGCAGAAGCTCATAAAGAACGGGACTATAACCGGAGTCTCGGAAGTTAGGGAGATTCCGAGCGGGATAGACACCTTCCTTTGGGATTATAAGGTGAGAAGGGATAAAGCAAAGCTCGCGGTAGAGCCGCCGATGGACACGACTACCGGAGACGTATACCAGATACTGGAATATTTCGGCTATGACGAGAACGGGGACAAGTGTGTCTACTGGCTGGACCGGTCTTTTTCAAGAGTCTTAATGAAAGAGAAGCTCGACTTGAGGGACGGGGATGATAAAGAATCGAAATGGCCTATAGTAGTGAAGGAAGCTTTTCGGGAACCTCACTCGTCTGTAGTATTTTCCATAGCCGATTTGTTGGAAGACAAGCATCGCGCTAAATCGGTTCTTCTTAATCTCGCCTTCATCGCCGCTAAAGACAAAGCTAATCCGATCTATGGATACAATCCCGATAAGATAAAGGACTTGACCCAGCTCTTCCAGCGCCAGATCAGCCAGCATATCCCGATGGATGATGCCTCGGCGATGTGGCCTATAAATACCTCTGAGCCGATGTCAGGAGGACTCCTGCAGTTCATTTCGATACTCAATCAAGAAGCTAATGACCCGGTGGGAACGGGAATGGCTTTGAATCCGGCTAAGAAAGGAAAACAATCTGCCACGGAGACAGCTATCCAACAGCAGTTAAACGACCTTGCCCAGTCTCTTCAATCTAAGGTTATGCAATTTGGCGAGAAAGAGTTTTGGTCGCACTGGTATCAGAGATACAAGAGATACACGAAAGAAGGCGATGAGAAGATAGCGACGATAATCGGCGTGAAGGGAATGACTTTCGAGAAGATAAACCTAGGGGACATCCAGACGAAGTATCCTCCAGGCATCGCCGTCTATAGCGCGAAAGAAGCGGAGTATAAGGAGCTAGTCCTACGGAGAGACCTGATGCAGATGTATCCCCAGCTCACTGAGACTCTCGGTCCTGACGGGATGAGGAATTTCAACAAGTACGTATTTTTACCTAAATTCTTGTCAGACCCAAGCTTAGTTGATATAATGATCCCAAAGACCATTGATGAGATAAAAGCCGAGGAAGAGAATGATTCGCTCCAGGAAAATATAATGCCACAGGTGGACGAGCATGACGACCATCAGCAGCATATCTATGCTCACTACATGGCCAAGAAGACTTGGGCCACTTGGACTCATATAGCTTGGCATGAGAAGCTGTTGGGCCTCCAGAAGAAGATGGAAAAAGAGCAGGCTCAACAGGGCGAGATGAAAGACGCTAGCACGCCTAAAACCGAAGGGTCGAGCGGTGGAGGGATTAAGATAAAAGAGAATAAGAAGAAGCCGATGGAAGCCGCTAGCCCTCTCAAGCAAGAGGTTCAGCCAAAGGCGAACATAAAATAATGCATACAAACAAACACACGATACTATTTGGTTCAGCCAGCAATGCCGCAGGCGAGACTATCTCAGAGAACATTACCACGGCATCTGGCTTCGCCGCTGATAAGCAGGGGTTCACCCAGATGGATGTCATACTTGATGTGAAGACTCTTTCGGGCACCAGCCCGACCGCTACATTCTCCATCCAGGAGAAGTTCTCGGGGATATTCGTCGAGACAGCCAAGTCAACAGCTATCTCAACCACGGGAAAATACATCCTCTGCAACGCGGCCCTCCCGAACAGCCAAGTCGCCAACAATCAGGGAGCTTTTCCGGCTCTCGGCACAGGCACAGACAAGCAGGTGGTCGTAACTGTAGGAGGAACGATAGGAACGATAGCGACAGATATTTATTTCAACTTTATAAAACAATAACAAAAAAACATATGTCAATAAAAAACATCTTAGTAACGAACGACGACGGTACTACACAGAACTTTGTCCCTGAGACAAGCACGACCACGGCACCCCGAACCATAACGATCCCTTTAGGTGTCGATGTGATCTTGGCGGCAGAATAATAAAATTCCTATGCCTATGTCCTATAAAACAATGATGCAGGGCGGAAAAGGCATCTCCCAGCAGGATGCTTACGGGAAGGCTATGAATTCTGCCGTAAAGAATACAAAGAATTTCGGGCTCATCCCTAAAAAGTACCGAGGCTCCAGCCCTACTCCGGTAAAGTCTTTGCTTCCTCAGACGAAAGGCCGTACAATGACTGCAAAGCAAAAGGCCGCCAGGAAGACGAAGATGATCGGAAAGGCGGCCGAGAAGACGATGTTCCGGTCGATCAATTAACAGAACAACAAAAAAACAATGATAAGCAAATTAAGCCCTAGTGAAGTCAAATCAAGAGTAGATGCCGTCAATAAGCAGATAGAGGATGCTCGCCTGAAGCGAGTCGCTCAAGGAATCGTCGAGACTCCGGCCGAGACAGCAGCCCGCATAGCGAGCGAGACAGCGGCATTGAATGTAGCGAAAGGGACAGTCTCCAAATCCGAAGAAATCCATCTGAAAGCCCGGGATTCGAGAGTGAGAGGAGTCATGAGCGCGATCGAAGCAGCCCGAAAAGAAAGGCTGGTCAAGGAGAGCAAGGGGATAATGGAGACTCCCGGTGCAAAATCAGACCGTCTAGTTAAAGAATCTGAGGATCTGGCGGCAGCGAACGTCGTAAACGCAGTCGAGCCGTTTACCATCGACTCGAACAACATAGCCATACAGACATTGGCTGATAAGCTGAACGAGGTGATCTCTTACTTGAATGAGCCGTATACTGCGGTTCTTCCTCCTCCAGTTCCTCCTGTTGTGAAACCGATTAATAATTAATAAATAATAAAATGGGAATCAGATTACCACTCAAGAACGTCCTCTCTATCTCGGATACTGCGACGACAGGAACAGCCAACTATACTTTCAATCTTCCCCAAGACTGTCAATCTATAGTAGTCAGATTGAAGACTGGCGCGACCTTCACAGGCACCTCGCCGACTTTGAACTGCTATATTCAGACTACTGAAGACGGCGGAACGACATGGAGGGATTGCGGGAATTTGGGACAGATCACAGCAGCGGTCAATAACGACAGCGCTAGGTTCGCAGTCGTCTCGGTCGCAGGCGCTGTAGGAAACCGCGGTTTAGCCACTTTCATCGGTTCGGTTAACGCCTCGGCTACGATCTCGAACAGCATGACAGGCTTGCCTCTGCTCTCTACTTTCGGTCGCATAAGCCTGCAGTATGGCGGAACGCAGCTAACTAATACGGCAGTCATCGTAGACGTGTTCACGAACTCACAGGACGGAGCATACTAATCATGAATAACTCCAGGATATCTCTCAATACCGAGGCACCGATGGACACCAGTCCGTGGCTCCGCCAGAGAGAACAGGAGATATTGGCTATCCTAGAGGCTATTGATTCGGTGGCATCCTCGAACTATTGGAAAGTCCTGGAAGAAAAAGTCTTCAAAGGGCTGACCGAGGGATTGGACAGGAAGCTCCGGACTGAGGCGAACCCTCAAAAGAGCGCTTGGCTACAAGGGGCCATCTCGATATCGGAGAAGTATGAGGATTTCAAGAAATTCGGGGAGACTTACAGGAGAGAATTAGCAAATGTTCGTAACAACTTAAATCATGGCAAAGAAAACCCAAGTGACGGAGACACTACAAGCTCCTGATACAGCGGTAATTGAACAGGCTCCTCAGCCTATCCAATACACCGCTCCACGGCAAAAAAGAGTTGAAAGACAGGGTAGTCAGTCAGAGCCATTTACCAGAGTCTGGCCTCAAGTCAGAGGCGGGACTTGCGAATTCTGCGGCACGTTAGACCGTAACATGCCCTCAGAATATCAGTATAAGCTCTGTCCTCACTACCGCGGTATGCAGCTTAGGTGCTCATACTGCGATGCGTCTAAGAATCCCGATGATGTCATCAATCATACGATTCTTAACATCAGAGACCACCCGACAGACCCTAGCGCGCTCGTCGTGTGGTGCGATTCATATGAGTGCTCGCGCAAGCACGAAAAGCGCTTTAAGATCGCGTAATCTATTTACGGAGTTCGTCGCCCGTATCTATGTAAGGGACTGATTATAAGCGTTGGCCTGGGATTCGCCTCCCAGGACAAGTTAAAAACAAATCAAAACATATGGCTGATAAAAACCTACTAGATTTAGAAGACGAGGATGCTAAAGTCGAAAATCCTCGAATAAAAGAGCTTTCCACGAAGGTCAAGCTGACAGCCCAAGAGCGCGATGTTGAGAAAGAGCTTAATAAGACCCTCTCTTCTGAACGCGATAATGCTCAAAGGGAAGTCAATTTCTATAAAGAATTCTCAGGCGTAACTTCAAAGTATTCAAATGCCACTCAGTTCACCGAAGCCATCAAGACGAAAGTCCTGGCCGGCTACACGGTAGAGGATGCCACGGTTTCCGTTCTTGCAAAAGAAGGGAAGCTCACCACTCCTCCTCCTGAAAGGGACACAGCGGCAGGCGGCTCATCCACTACTTCCATAGCCAACGGGGCCAAGAAGGAGATCAGGGACATGAGCCAAGCCGAAAAGCTGGCCGAACTGCATGAGCATGAGAAAGACGGCAGGTTATCCTGGAGCTGACCGAAACGGAAAGATAATTAATGGCAGTAACAGTAAGAAACAGCAACTGGGGCGGTTCGTCAACGATCACCTCAGACCTCTTGGTCTCCTACATCACCGAGGAGATCAAGGTGCTCGAGCCGCAGCTCCAGTACGCTAAGCTAGGTGTAAGGCGAGACGCCCCTAAGGGGTTCGACAGGATAAACTTCCCACAGACGAACCAGCTCGCAGTCAAGGCCGGAGCTTCCATCGGAACTCTGGCGGGATCAGTGTTCGGTGCAGGCGCGTCGATCTTGGGACAAGGCTCATATACGGCAGGCGGTTACATCTATGATGCTTCCGTCGGTGTAGCGGCGATCACAGAAGGCACGAACCCTACGTCAGTGACATGGGGCGCGACTTCGTATTCGTCAGGACCGTTCCAGTTCGGTATCTTGGTGCAGGTATCCGACCTCTTGGTAGCCAACTCGGCTATTGAAGTCGTAAACTCCTGCACGATGCAGGTCAGGAATGCTCTAGCCCGAATGGTGGATACGGTCATCCAGACAGTAGTCAATGCAGGTACGAACGGAGTCATCTATGCAGGAGGCAAGACTTCCCGTTCCAGCTTGGCATCAGGAGACCTCATCACCCAGACCGAAGTCAATAAGGCGTACAGGAACCTCGCGGCTTCGAACGCCTCGGGACTCAAGCCTTTTGACGGCAAATATTATGTCGCAGTGATCCATCCCTTCGCCGAGACTGACCTCATGTCGGCCACGGGCGCAGGCTCATGGGTCGACGCAGGGCGCTATACCTCCGTCGAAGACCTCCGAGCAGGCGCTATGGGAGACTTCAGGGGCATCAGGTATTTGAGGAGCGCATATCAGATGTACTTCAGCTCGACGACCAACGTCTTTCCGACTACGGTATTGGGCGACCAGTCTTTCGGCTGGGGATTCTTCCAGCAGCCGACTCCTATCCTAGTCACGACGCCGGATTCCAACAATCCTTTGAATCTCTTCAACTCTATCGGTGGCAAAGTCACCTTGGGAGTCACAAGATTCGAGGATTCGGCAGCCACGTATCGTATCGCTAGAATAGAATCGGCAGTATCGTCCTAGATTGTCGTTTGTCTCCGCCCTCTCTATCGACAGGGCGGGATACAGATGACAACTGGAACCCTTTTGACTTATGTGGAGACCAAGACTCAGGCAGGCACTGGGAGCCTTAGCGTCTCTACTCCGGGGATAGACTTTCTCAATGAAGCGATGCTCGATCTGCGGTCCGAGCTCATCAGGAGAGGCATAGATGCAGCCCAGATCCAAGAATCTTATGCCACAGCTTCTTTGCCCGCTGCCGGTCAAGGCTCGACCTTTGCTTTCCCTTCGGACTTATTCAGATTGAAGACTATCGAAGTCAATATGACCGACACCAACCAGAATAATTATATCTCCTGCGGAGCTTTGGAGATGGCCAATACTCCGAACAATACCTCGTACGACTTCCTTAGAAAGAACCAGCCTATCACCAATCCTCTGGTGGACAATCATGGAGACACATTTGAGATATATCCTTCTTTTGTTTCGGGGATGAACCTCACGAATTCCATCAAGATAGTGTATTTTCTGGTTCCGACCCTATACACTACGACAGGAGACACTCTAGCTTATCCTGATTCACTTCATTCCTACATTCTCGCCGATAAAGTAGCAGCTATTTACTTCCAATCTTTGTCGAAGTTCAACGAGGCGGACAAGTGGAATGAGGATTATAAGAAGAAACTCGATAACTTGGTCGAAGCTATCGCACCTACGTCCCAACAGCCTGTGGAGACGCAGGGACTTCCATTGACAGGCTGGGAATTCTGATGACTACTGTCTGGACAAAGATAAATAAGGCGAGCGGAACTGGTTGGTCCAAGATATCTTCTGGAGTTATTCTCTATGACGATGCTGTGACCACTTACGATGACCCGACGGTGAGCTATGACGGCACTCTAAATGACTGGACGAAGATATCCAAGCCTACAATACCTCTCTGGTCGAGTGCGAGCCTCCCGTGGCAACTTGCCTCGCCATGGACTGTAATCGGAACAGCGTGGACTAATATACCCAAAGCAACATGAGCATCGCCGTATTAACATCAAATGAATCAGGAGCGAATTCATTGACCGACATCAATGCTAATTTTGCGCAAACGGCCATAGGTCCGGCTTCTGCGATAAGTAACGGGATACCTAAATTCAACGGGACTACCGGAAAAATAGTGAAAGACAGCGGGATCGCCATAGGCGATGTGGGAGCGACTTTTGCCAACTTTCAGATAATCCAGCCGCCAGCAGTAGCCGGAACAGGCACAGGCGTAGGACTCTACGGCAGCGATTCTACGAATGCAGCAGGCGGAGGCGCTTACATAACCGGAGGTAGCGCGACTTCAGGGAATAATGCCGGAGGGGATGCTGCTCCTGCTGGCGGCGTCGGATTCGGTTCGGGAGCCGGCGGATACGCATATCTGACCGGCGGAGTCGGCGGAGTGACTGGTGCCGGCGGTGGAGCGATAATCGCAGGCGGGGCAGGAGGAGCGACAAGCGGAAACGGCGGTCCAGTCACGATCACTGGTGGAGCAGCTACCAATGGAAATGGGAATGGCGGGAACATCACCATAACCGGCGGAGCGAAAAATGGCAGCGGAGTCGCTGGAACCGTCACTATCACCAAGCCGGTAATCAATGCCACTAATCCGACTGCTCAGACTTATACTCCGGCAGGAGGAGGGACTGCGACTCTAGACTTGTCTTTGGCTAATCAGCATTACATCACGATGCCGGCCGGCAATGCGACGATTGCTCTCTCGAACGATACCAACAACCAGATATTCCTTGTTTCGATCACTCAAGATTCAGGCGGTTCGAGAACTGTCACATGGTTCACGACGATAAAATGGGCTGGCGGCGGAGCACCGACTCTGACGACGACAGCGAACAAGCGGGATACTTTCGGCTTTATCAGAACAGGCTCGGGTACTTATGACGGATTCGTAATCGGACAAAATATATAATATGACTATAGCATTAGATACAACATCATCAGCGGGAAACCAGTCATCGTATCCGATAACTATTTCTCATACATGTACGGGCAGCAACTTGTTGCTTATAGTCGGAATAACGTGCGCGAGCACGGCACAAGCTGTGATATCGACTGTAACTTACAATGCTCTCGGAATGACACAGATAGCGGCTGTAGACGAGCATACCAATCAGAACCGACAGAGCTGGTTATTTTATTATATAGGCCCTGCTACTGGGGCACATAACATCGTAGTAAGCTTTACGACACCTCCCGACACTTTTACAAGCGTAGGCGCAGCCTCATATACAGGAGCGAAGCAGTCAGGGCAACCTGACCAATCAGGAACATCCACAAGCGGAGCATCCACAGTGACGAGCGCTTCAAAGAGCATAACGACAGTTGCCGACAACTGCTGGATGGTCGGGGTATCCTGCAACGGCGGAGGCACGACGGATACAGCGAACGGAGGGACGACGCTCAGGCTGTCTGTATACCAGAGGACTGTCGTCGGCTACGAGCTGTATCTCATGGATACTAACGGGCCTCTTACTCCAGCCGGAGCGAATTCTCTGGGATACACATGGTCCGGAGGCGCAGCGAGGCAGAACACCATAGTCGCCTCGATATCCCCTGCAGCCGGAGTAGCTGTAACAGCCTTTCCATCTCTATTAGGATTATTGTTATAAATATATGTCATACCCTACTTCATTAGATTCATTCACCACGCCGACATCCAGCCAAAAGCTGAACTCTCCGTCCCACTCGGGTATAGAGAGTGCGCAGAATACAGCCCTTTCGGCTGTCGAGACTAAGCTCGGAGTAGATTCTTCTGCTGTAACGACGACAGTGGACTACCTCTTAAAGAACGCGTCGTCATCAGATCCCGGCCACAAGCATACTTTTTCTTCCCTTTCTCAATTCAACGTCGGAGGCTCGCCTGCGGCTAACGATGTCCTTCAATACAACGGGTCGAAATGGGTGAATGCAGCTGCTACGTCCCTAGGATTGAAGTTCGGAGGAACCGGAAGCGACGGAGCTTTGAGCGTCTCATCCGGTACGACGACGATAAATTGCGCAAGCGCTCAAGTCGTGGTGAAGAATTATACTTCGATATCCATCACGGGGAGCGGTACTCTGGCTTTCTCAAATCCCCACGCTAACGGTACGACTATCATCCTTAAATCTCAAGGAGCTGTTACCCTGACTTCTTCAAGCGCTCCGATGATAGACGGGAGCGGAATGGGCGGAGCAGCCGCGTCCAACGGCTTCTCTATTTCAGGTCTAGCTGTAGGAGGCGGAGGGAACGGCACTAATACAACAGGCGGCGCAGCGGGGGCGATAGCCGTATTCGCCCCAGCTAACGCCATCACTGCATCTGCCATCCTTGCCGGAAAGTATCCATTCGCCTGTCCAGGAGGCGGAGGCGGCAACTCTTTTAATGGAGTTTCAGGCAATGGCGGAGGCGGAGGCGGGTCTATATTGGCCGCTGGCTCGGGCACCACTAACACCAATACCAATACCGGAGTGGGAAGGGCTGGCGGTTTAGGCGGTGGAGTTCTGATAATCGAGTGCGGAGGCGCATGGAACTTCACTACTGCCTCGGGGATATCTGTTGCCGGGAAAAATGGGGTAGCAGGATCTTCGAGCAATGACGGCGGCGGGGGCGGAGGAGGGGGAGGCGTATTATTGGCCTTCTATAATTCCCTAACAACCAATTCGGGGACTATAACGGTCTCCGGCGGCACCGGAGGGGCCAAGACAGGCTCAGGAACCGCGGGAGGCAACGGGGCAAATGGATACTCGACAGTCTCGGCTAACACAGAATTCGTATAATGGCTAAATCATCCAATAAAACTCTGGTAATAGACAAGTGGAATGGCCGTCTCACTCGTTTTCGTGACGGAGACATCAACTCCGGCATGGCCAATTACTATTCTTCCTGGGGATATGATACTTTCGAATTCAACGGCACATTGACCTTTTCACAGGGGACTACGGACATCACCAAAGGAGTCATCACCGACATGATAATGTCGGCTAAAGTAAGGATAGAGAATATCGGAGGAAATTTGACGACTTTCGTCTATGCTATCGGGCACTTGAAGAGGCTGTATAAAATACAGGTCAACGACCCTACGGGAAAGAATCCTGATTATGACACCCCAGTCCTTTTAGCTACGCTCGCCAACTCCCAGACGTTCCTTTACGGAGGGTCTTTGGTGTTCTCTCAGCTCGGAGGGACTGAGAGGATATGGATAGGGCATGATTCGGGCGTCACGAAGATAAATTTCGACGGAACAGGCGAGACAGTGGTCGGAGTAGCCAGCTCTACCCAATGGATAGTGAATGTCCCGAGGCAAGTGGTCTCTTTCATTGGTTCTCTTTTTTATACGAACGGCAGCAACTTGGCCCAGATAGATTCTACTGAAACAGTCGTTACTTATACGAAGATATCTCCAGGATTTCCGGCTAATACTCAGGCTAGGGATGTAAAAACGACAGCAGACGGAAGATATGTTGTGGCTGTCGTCACGTACAATCAGGTTACCAACTTGACCTCGGTCTCCCCTAACATAGGGGATATCGCCGCGACCGCCGGAACGCTGGTCTATTGGAACGGCACCGATACGGCTATCTCCTCCTCGACTTCATTCCAGTCCTTTTCCCTTAATTCATACTACTCGTTCTCGGGCTTCGAGTACGTATTCGGATACAACATCGGAGGGTCGGCTTTCGGAACTCCGCAGAACACCATATTCCTGCCCGAATTCGAGAATTCCCCTCACCCTAACGCAGTGGGAAACAGCGGAGACTTTTTAGGCTGGATGTCTTCCCTATTCAACCCCTTGACTGGCTACTCCCAAGCCTGCCTAGACCTATATGGAACGATAGACGCAGAGAGCCCTGTAGGCCTTTACAGGCAGCTTATAATGTCATCCTCTCTCTCTAATGGAGACGTGATAAGAGTCCCGTATTTCGGGGCCATATCCCTCACTGTCGAGTCAGGACAGTCTGGAGGCTACTATAACGCTGTGACTAATCCTATCGGCGAGACAGGATCGGGCAAGACTTATTTTTCGACGCTAGAGTATAACGGCTCTACCACTAAGTACGGTTTCTACATGTTCAAGAACTCACAGGACTTCTTATCTGCAGCCAACACCGGAGTCTATGAGACTCAGCATCAGCCGTTCTCCAAGAAGATAAAAGCTACGGAAGTCAGGGTATACTTCGAGCCGGTTCTCGCTAACGGGATAACTTCCTTCAAGACCGAGCTGGTCGGGATAGACAGCTCGGTCATCGCCGGCTCAGCCCATACTTTTTCTCCTACCACAACCGACGGGGATAGGTTAAAATACAATCCAAATCAGGCGCCCTCTTCATATCTGGGACTGAAGATAACTAATATCGGGCCGGTTTCCCCCTACATCCATCGGGTGGAGATAGATATCGAAGAATTTGGAAATTAAGACTATGAAACCAGAAGAAATCAAAAAAATGATACAAGATACTGTGACTAAAGAAGTGAAAAAAGTCACAGGCTTCAGGCAGTGGCGGAAATTCGATTCGGTTACGGACGTGTTCTCGCCGATCACGGGAAACTCCCAGCAGATAGGGTTCTTCGGCAAGCCCAAGATTTCTCAGCCTACTGTCAGTGGTTCTCGGGGAGCGAACGCCGCTTTGGCTTCCCTATTAACAGCCCTCTCTAATCTCGGCCTAATCACCGATTCCAGCTCTTAACATGGGATACGTAAATTCAAAAGGTGTATATATTTCTGACGCTCCAGTAGGGGCTTCTAGCCAGTTCCAATCTAGTTCGACTGGCTCTGCAGCATCATCGGCAAATAGCAGATCAAACACAACGACACCTGATAACACAACTATTTCAGGGTCATCTATAACAGGAACGTCTGTTCCCCAAGGACAGACGGCTGTTACTGTACCCTCGACTACCCCGCAGATCGGATCTCCTTCATTGCAGGGTGCGCCTGTGCAGAATCAGACTCCCGTGGCACCTCCTAAATCTTCCACAGTGACTCCGGGCTCGCCGGAAGCCGCCAAAGTCCAACAGGTGGCAGACATGCAAAAATACTTCCCTCAAATCCACTCTAGCTTGACAGCAGGCGGAGCTTCCCCGGACTCGGGCGGCGCAGCCAGAACAGCGATAGATAAGGAGTCTAATTCGATAGCAGGAAGCCAACCTGTATCCGCTGTGGATACTAGCGGAGTGGCTCCCCAGACTGATCCGTACATCGACCTTTTAATGCAAGAAAGAAAGGACTATGCATCCACCCAATCGACTTCCTTAGTTGATGATTACAATACGATTTCAAGCCAGCTCGGACTGCCTGCTATCAATACGGCTTTGATGAATATAAAGAACGTCATGGCAGGGACTGAGGATGATGTGAGGACGGAGATAACCAAGGCAGGGGGATTCGCTACCGAGTCCCAAGTTCAGGGATTGGTCTACGCGAGGAACAAAGGACTTGTAAAGCAAGCTCAATTCCTCCAAGACCAAAAGGACTCGGCTCAAGGCCAGCTTGACACCCTTGTAGGGCTTGATGAGAAACAGAAGTCCTTAGCTCAGACCCGTTTTGATACGATGCTCAATTTAGATACGAAGATCGCTGATCACGAGCAGTTGGTTCATCAGAACGCCGTAGACCAATATAATAAGACTGTTGATGAGATAGGCTATAACGGACTGGCTTTAGGCGCATCTCCTTCGCAAAAAAGGAATATCGAATCTGCTCTCGGTAAGCCGGCAGGATTTTTAGATAATCCGCCGCTCACCGCCAAGCAGGTGAGCGAACAGTTAGCCCAAAACAGATTCGTAGTCTCCGAAAAGAACGCAGACAGGAGGCTCAGCATCCAGTTGGCTTCGGCCAATCGGGCGAGCGACATGGCTGCCGCCAGAGAGATTTCTCTGTATTCAGGCATAGTAAATAAAACGGTTTCTTCCCTGTATCCGTCAGGAAAAAGTCCTATTCAGACTTATAACAACTCTAAACAATCCATCAATCGCCTGGACGTAGCCTATAAACTGGCGTCGGACCCGAACAATACTAATAAAGCCGCGCCTGACCTTGACTTGGTAGACTCTTACATTTCTATCGCTAAAGGCGGTCAACAGCAAATCACTGAAGGACAAGTGGACGTCCTGCTTTCTGGGCTTGGTGTCAAAGCCAAGTGGGATGTAGCCACCCAGAAGATAACAGGGACAGGGATTTTGGATAACGGAACCCGTAAATCGATCTACGATGCTACTCATGGGATATTCGACGGCCAAAAGACTCTGGCTGACGAAGGGGTTCAGACTATAAACGGAAGGCTCCAGCAGGAAGGCGTTCCTGATACGATGTGGTTCACTTCCGCTGACCAGGTGGATACGACAGCAGGAGTAGATAACACTAATCTTCCGGCAGATACGACAACCGTAATGAAAGATTCGAGTGGCACTTCCCATGTCTATAAATCCGACGGTAATGGCGGTTGGGTTCTAAACGAATAAAAAATATGCCTCCAAAATACATAAAACAAGGACAAGAGACCCAATATGACCCTAGCTGGACATATCATCCAGTGGCACAAAGGACGCCGAATCTTAACCAATCTTCGGCGAATCTCTCCCATGCTAATGAGACATGGGCGAATATGACTAAAGAGCAGAAGGTCAAACAAGCCCAAGCCGATACAGATGCGGCTAAAGTAAAATCTGACCAAGCCAACAGCGCGGCTGGGATAGCGGGGGAGACGATCAAACAAACAGGCAAGACCTTGATTGGTGGAGCGATTAAATTTGCCAGGTCAGCTGTATCGGCGGTTGCTGATCCAATCACAAACTTATTCAAAGGTAAGGGAGCTTTTGATGAGGTAACTCCGGGAACCTATCAAGCTGACATACAAAAAACTACCGAAGAAGTTTTTGATAATGCCGCTCAAGGTCACGCCGATTCTAATTGGGATTTGGAGAAGAAAGCCCTCGGGGCTACTGCAGATGTGGTAATGGGCGGAGCTGACGTGTTGGGCGGGGCCGAGGGATTGGAGGCCGTAGGTAAATTCGGTGCGAAGACCGTAGGAAAGTTCTTGACGGATAAGACTGTGAGTGCAGTTGAAAAATCCGCTTCCAAGGAAGCCCTCGGCGTGGTCACTCCAACTCTAACAAAGAAGGAAACCGAAGCGGCTCTGGCTTCAGGGCGAGGACAAGGGGGAGGCTTCTTCTCGAAGACCAAGATTGCGCCTGATAAGAGGCTATTGGAAGTCGCCGATGCTACTAAAGGAATAGTCAGAAAAGGCGCAAGCGGAGCAGAGAATATAAAGAGTGTTCGAAAAGCTCTGAGCACCGAAGCTGATAGCCTATCTACTAATGTCGAAAAAATAAAACAACCCGTGAGCGTTAAGGGAGCGACGAGTTGGCTAAAAGACGTGCCAAAGCCTATCGAGATAGAGGCCGATGCGACTCAGAGCAGAAAGTTCGATATAACAAAAAATGCTTTGACTAAGATACTACAAAAGAATCTCGGAGAGAATCCGACAGTCTCATCCCTCCTAAAGTCACGAAAAGAATTCGATGCCTTGGTAGATAAAGAGTTTCCAACTCTCTATGAGAAAGAAAACGCAGCTTTTAGGCCAGCCGTTAAAGCCATGAGAGACGGTATAAATGATGCTATAGAAGCAAACCTACCAGATGGATTCGGTTATAAAGAGAGCCTGAAGAAGCAGAGTCTATTTTACGATGCGATAGATAATATCGCAGGGAAGTCTTCACAAGAGGTAGGCACCAGTAAAATAGGAAGAGTCATTGATACGGTTAAAAAGCATCCAGTCGCCTCCGCTGCTATCGGGTACGGGGCTTATAAAGCCGAGCAAGAGGTAAAGAACCTCACGGGTTTATGAGACCTTTATCGCGATGTATATAAGTAAGAAAATGGCGATGCCCATATATGAATACTACCACCAACAAGAAAATAAGTCAAGACCCCAAAGTTGGGGATAAACTGGGGACATTCGTCTTCGGGTACGATTTTGACCGGGTTTCCGATCATATCCCGATGGCTCCTAATTCAGTGGTAATCACTGGAAGGTATAAAGACTCTGAAAAAGAGCTTAGGAAGGCGGTAGGGGATGTCCCTATATTCTTTTTGCCCGACGACGTAGAGCACACTGATTTGAATGTCGGAAAACACAAAGGAGAAACGGCTAAAAAACTCGGACTCAAGACCTTCTATGAGGATAGACCTGACCAGGAGGTTCACTTCAAAGAAGCTAACTCTGATACTAAGCTCGTAGACATCAATTTTACCGAAACGACTTACGTTGTCTTCACCTCCGAGGGAGCGGGCCTTCCGATAGCCCATCACCTTCAGAACGAAGGATATACCGTCTATGTCGGTCAAGCTGAGACTTTCAAAGAACTTGGAATAGAATCCACCCCAGATGAAGATAAGAAGCTGAAGGACTCGCAGACCCTTTACAAAGGGATCATAAAAAACAAGACTACTGCCCAGAAGCTCCTAAAGGCTTTAAGCAAGGTTAAAAACAAAGACGACTACTTTATCCTATGTGATCTTAACTCTCTATATCGTTACGGTGAGAGATTGCTAGAGATGGGGTTCACTAAAGGACTATTTCCAACGAAAGAAGACTACGATTTTGAAAAGGGCAGGGAAGACGCAATGGATTTCGTCAAAGAGAACTATCCTGACGTCCAAATCATCCAATACCAAAAGGTCAAGACCGTTGAAGAGGCAAAGCAGATCGTATCCGAGTCAGAAGTACCGCTAGTCATCCAATCAGAAGGGGACTTTGTTTCTACGATCTGCCCTGTAGATGACGTGGAGAAGAATAAGGCGGAGATATTGTCGGCTCTCGACAAGCACGCCTCGGAATACTCGAAAGGGGAGATAATCCTCAAAGAAAAACTAGTCCAACCGATAGAGATCACCCCCCAGATAGTCTTTTGGAACGGGGAACCTGTATTTACGGACATAGACATCGAGACCAAGAACATCGGGGACGGAGAGAATAACGGCAACCAAGTCGGTTGCGGCTCGAATCTCATAATCCGCACGGAGTTAGGGGATAGGATTAACCAAATAGCCTTCCCGCCAGTAGTCTATGAGATGGCCAAGAAGCATAAAGGAATCTTTGTCTGGGATATTTCAATCTACATCACTGAAAATGGCCTATACTTTGGAGAGTTCTGCTCCAATAGGTTCGGTTATGACGCGGTCCTGACGGAAATGGCCATGGCAGGCGGGGCAGGAGCCTATTTGGAGGGCATCCAGAGCCTCCAAAACCCCCTCAGGAAGGCTTTTGGCACGGCAGTAAGGGTATTCAACCTTAAGAACCAAAAAGACACGGAAATAGGGATTTCTGACCTTGAAAACATCTGGCTTTACGAGGTTGCTAGCGTAAAAGGGAAGTGGCAGAGCCTCGGGGTGTTCTGGGACTTGGCTGTGATAACCGGCGCGGCCGATGACATCCAAGAGTCTGTCGATAAGATGTACCAAGCCTTACCGGAACTTTCATTCAAAGAACGCTACTCTCGGACTAAAGAGGACTTTTTGTGCGACTATCCGACTTCGATAATCAACCGCTTCAACGGAACCAACCACGTCTATTTTGAATCGCCTGACTTTATAAAGAGTGAGGAGAAAAAAGACGACTATGCTAAGAGGCTGGAGCTGGAAAAGTCTGACCTTAAATCTAAACATGAAGAAAATCTCAAAGAGAAGGAGACTGAGTATAATGGTAAGATAGAAGAAATAAGAAGGGAGATTAAATCCATCATCAATGCTGACTATTAAGAAAAAAAACAAGCTCATATCAGTTCTAAAGAAGCTCGGCGACACGTCTTTCGCCGAGTCGCGGGTCTTGAATGACCTCTCCGACCAGATCGAGTCCATTAAAGAGTCTCTTCCCTCTCCGTATGACGATAGGGGTATCGTTTCAAGAGTCCAAACATTGAATGTCCGATATGAGTCACTTTCTAAGACTCTTGTGGCTATGGTTGATTTTATAAACGGCCTCGTAAATGAAGTCCGAGACGAGACTAAGGCCCGCGAAATCGAGAAGAAGCTCAAAGAATTTTCAGCCCTCCTTGAAGATACTAAGAAAGAGCTTATGGCTAAGATATTTATGACAGGCGGGGGTTCTAAGCCGCTTCAAGTATCGGTAGGAAGCATCGTAGCCAATAATAGATACGCGGACATAAATATTATTTCTTCAGGAGCGACCGTGGCAAACAATGACACTACCAAGAAGACCGACATCACATTCAGTTCCTCTGGTTCGAGCTTCCAAGTCCCTATCTCTGGTATAATCGACGGAGTTAATACCGTGTTTGTTTGGGCCACCGCTCCTAATGCGCTCGTTGTAGACCAAGGCCGAGCGATGCAAAAGACTAACTCTTCGCCTGATTTGAATCCAAACTGGACAGGCACTACTACCACGACATTACAAGTGGCCCCTAATTTTGATATCTTTGCAATTGCTTAAATATATGAGAAAAATAATCACAATCATAGCAACTTCGGTGATAGCTTTAATTGCTTTGTTAGTGCCTAACCTGGCTTTTGCTAATTTCGCCGCTACATGGCAAGGAACGTCTACAACACAGAATTGGATCACCCCAGTGAAGGTGAATGGAAATGAACAGACTGTTGTTGGTAATAATTTTATAGCGACCTCCACTACAGCTTCATCTACTTTCAAAGGTGCAACCTTCACCCAGATAAATACGACAGCTACATCTACCACTAAAGGTTTCAATGTGACTTCGGGTTGTTTTGCTATCAATAATGTTTGTCTCACATCAGGAGGCGGCGCTTCCCTTTCAGGAGGTTCTCCAAACACTCTGACCTATTGGACTTCAGGTACCGCAGTAGGAGCGACTAGCAGCCCTACCGTGGGATATATCACAGCGACTTCGACAGCTACTTCTACCTTCGCGGGTTTCATAAATATCAACGGATCGAACTCTACTTCGACATTCATAGGAAACCTAAAGGCCTCGACTTCGACTTTCGCAAATCTTACAGTCACAGGACTGGCTACTTCGACATTCAATGGGACGGTAAAGAATAATGGGACAGTGACGAATAACAATGGCGTAGAGAACTATGGGACATATAATCTCTACGTTCCGACTAATACTTTCAATTTCGGCTTTCGGGACATAGATAATAGCAACGCCACACTGATAGATATGCTGAACAATGCGAACACCGGAGCAATGAATATCTACGACCCAGGAACAGGTCAAGCGGCTTCATATCGTCCTAACGGTATAGTGAATGGCCATACAGGAACGGAATGGATAACCTTTGGCCTTGATGATAGCCCACAAATCATAGGAGGAATCACTGGCGTATGTGGCGGAACACAAGTAACACAGATCACCATAGTCGGTGGAGTGGTGACAGATTGTCAGGGATTCTAATACAATAAATATATGGACACAAATACAGCCGCTACTGCCGCCGCTAACGCCGCCATCTCCGCAGAGAAAGCGGCTGTGGCTGCGGCTGTAGTCGGAGTGAACATCGACAATATCAAGGTGAACATCAGAGAGATAAAAGACACCCTGAAGGAGATGACGATGCAGTATGTGCCAAGGACGGACTTTCTCGAACACCTGAAGGTCGATGTAGACCATGAAAATAGGTTGAGGGTTCTTGAGAAGATCGTTGTATCTGCCGAAGAAGCTCGCAATGACCTGTCCGATAAAGATAAGTCCCAAGATATTCAACTAAAGAAACTGGAAGAGTTCATGTACACTCTCATAGGCAAGATATGGGGAATTGGTATAATGGCAGCAACCGCTATGAGCATTATCGGAATCCTAATCTCTCACTACTGGAAATAATTATGAAACTATCCCTCTACTACCCAGTTACTCCGAAATTCATCAGTCAGGGATTTGGAGTGAACGGCGCATATTATCAAGCTCATGGAATAGACATCATCGGCCACAATGGTTTGGACATGCAAGCTAAGCATGGACAGCCTATATATGCCGCACATGACGGAGACGCCTATTACGAGATAGACGGCAATCAGGGCGAAGGTGTAGTGCTCCGGACTACCCAAATGTTCGACTTTCCTGACGGCCCAGCTTTCGCTAAGACTATCTACTGGCACATGGTGGACAGCAATAAGGAACCCCTATATACAAGCCCTGTGAAGGGCCACGATGCGGTATACGGGCCTTTAAGGGTCAAGGCTGGAGATCTGCTCGGTTATGCCAATTCAACAGGCCTATCGACAGGCGACCATCTGCACTTTGGCTTCAAGCCTTGTCTCCCAGGAGAGCCTGTGGGAACTTGGTATAACGTCTACCAGACTAACGGGTACCTTGGGGCGATAGACCCGTCTCCTTACTTCAACGGATTATTCGCTTCTGACATAGGCAGGACACATAAACATACTTTCTATCTTCCTCTGAAATACGGAGATGTCGGGAATGAAGTCTTGGAATTACAGAGATGCCTGCAATCAATCGGATACTTCCCATCGACTACAGTCCCTGACGGCCATTATGGGCCGATAACGAGCGGAGCAGTATTTGCCTTTCAAAAAGACCATGTAATAACAGGTATGCTTTCTTACATAGCGGTCTGGTCGAGCCTTGGAAGGAACGTCGGAACATTCACTTTACCAATTCTGAATAATTATTTTAATTAAAATGAATAAGTTTTTACTCTCAAGCGTAGATCCATCAAAGCTATCAGCTACAGTTACAGGTCTTATCATCTCTTTAGCGTCGGTAGTAATCCTCATAGCCGGACACTTCGGAATCACTTTGACTACAGAAGCCGTGACTGCTTATGCAGCTCATATCGGAGAAGCTATAGGCTCAATCGTCTTCATCTTCGGCCTGCTTCGGAAGATTGTGATGCTATTCGTCACAAAGTCTGTGACTCCTGTGCTTGCTATCCCAGCTGTGACTTCGGCTCCAGCCACGCCATCAACTCTAGCCACCCCTACTGCATAGTTGTGCAGGGTGTCGAGGACACACGTTGCTCCGGCGTAATCCGTGTCTCCTCCACTCCCTACGAAACAAATAGGGATTCAAGGCTCTTTATGAAAACTAATGACTTATGTTGGGGCTGCTTCGAGATAATCAAGGGGAAAGTACTCCGCAATGGAGTCTATTCCTTCTGTTCTAAGAAATGCCGTAAAGCATTTGTCGGGGGAGGAGGACAGCTTCCTTTGAAGATACCTCCCAGAGAGAGAGCGAGGCCAGATTGAAGATACGCCTTTTCAATTATAAGCGCACGCTGCCAGAATTAAGCTCTATCCACGTTAAACGGATACCGATACCACAGTACGCAAAGCAAGTTTCGGTTTCTTTTTGTCATAAACGAAAAACCGTAATTTTCATATACCATCGGTAGTAACACAGAACCTCTAGTGGCAAAGAGGTTCTTTTTCTGTTACAATTACTTTCATGATTTCAGATAAAACCCCAGCTAATAAAATTCCTTCTCTGCAAGAAAAAGACATAGAAAGATTATTTTCCAAAATATCCTTTTCTTCAGATTGTTGGAATTGGAAAGGAACAAAAACTAGATTAGAATATGGCCTATTTTTTCTTAAAGGATATAGCTTTTCAGCACATAGACTATGTTACCAATTTTTCCTTGAAAAGGAGATTCCGCTTAATAAAGTAACTGATCATCTTTGTAGAAATCATAGCTGTGTCAACCCTTTTCATTTAGAAGTGGTGACAAATAAAGAAAATATAGTACGTGGTAATTTCCCACCGATTATTAATTCTAAAAAAACCCATTGTAAAAATGGACACCCTTTTGACAAGAAAAACACCTATTTACGTAAAAATAAACAACACCGATCATGTATTCTTTGTAAAAATAGTTGGTGGCAGCGGAACAAAACACCTGAAGAGTTAAGAGAATATGAACGTCTTAAAATGAGAGAATGGCGAAAAAAGAACTATCAAAAGAATCTTCTTTATCAACGAGAGTATTTGAGAAAATGGAGATTAAAACAGGTATAATATCAGATAGACCCGTAAGAGCTGTATCTTTATCTACTTCCGCTAGTGCACCTACCCGGTGTCCTTTCAAAGGACCTGTATTCAAGGATACAGGCTCTCCTTTTTAATGGTATAATTAATATAGATTTATCAGCTTAATAATAAATATATGATTCCAGCTGTTATCAGCTTGCTCATCGCTTTAATAATTCTAGTAGTCTGTTATTACATTGTAAAATGGATAGTAGGATACTTCGGGCCTCCAGCACCTCTAGGTCAGATAGTGAATGTCGTTTTTATAGGGGTTGCTATAATCATAGTGCTTAGATTCTTGATGACCATCCTCCACTAATGGTATAATGGTAGGGTGTTCATGGGTTGAGCAAGAAGGCCGCTCTCATAAGAGCGGCTTTTTTGTTACCTCACTGATTACAAGGTTGCGGGAAGTTAATAACTTTACCCGAATCGGGGGAAAACTTGCTTATTCGATTTATTCGCAAATTCCAACAACCTTGTAATCAAAGAGCTAACCTATTGATTGACTATAAAGAAGGCTTTAGCAAAACCTGGATAACACATACTTCTTGCATTCATTCTATCGTATCTATTTCTGGTATTCATCGGAGTAATAACATCACTCGAACTTCTGCCAGTTCCTATTTGATTAGTCCAAAAATCTTTTTTAGGTTCATTGAACATTCCCCATAAGGCTGTACGCTTCATAAAATCAGCTCCAAATTCGTGGGGTGAATACTGAAAAGTTGGCCTGCCTAAAAAATATTTTAACATTCCCGTTGCCGGATTTTCTATCACCCAAAACTTCAAGGGACATATCAATTTATTTTGCGGAGTATCATATTGACATTCCCAGATGATCCGTAGACATTCCTTTACCAATCTCATTCCCTCCCTCAAATCTCTGGGTGTTGCAGCTCTTTGTCTGGCTATCGAGAACATTGTACATGGGGGATTAGCAATAATTCCATATACGTTCTTTGGAGGATGATAATTTTCAATTCCAATAGAGCTTCCAATCAATCGAACATCATAACCGGCATCTTTGTAAGGTTTTGTGTCGCTTCCAATATCAGCGCAAAGGTGTAAAATGATTTTATCTTTGTTTTCCATACGTTTTTGTTATCCAATGCTCAACGTTAATCCCTTCGGCCAACATGAGCATCGCCATGAATATTCACTTTTCTTTTTAGTAATAGGGTCTATGACGTTCTTCAGCTTCTTCATGCAATGGCCGCACCTATTGGCTTTGATTCTACCTATTTCAGTGTCAGAAAGACAGGTATCGCAGATGCCTTCATTTGTATGGATGCAGTGTTTCATTTCTTTTTATCTGCCCAGATTAAGAACCTAGTAAGTGCGACTGTCGCTATGCCTCGTGAGCCATCGTAGCCCTCTCGTGGACAGCCGTCTATACAGTCAGGGTGGCCCGCATCAAGGCATGCTTCCGAGTGCTCGATCTTAGGATAATACTCCTCGATATATTCGGGAAGCAGGTCTTTTAGGTGTTCTGTTTTCATTTTAGTCTAAGTAAAATTTAATAATTCTATACATCGAAGATTTTCCTATAGAATTGTATGAAGCAAAGTCTTCTGCCTCTCTTTTTGTTGTAAACTTTTTATTTAACATTATTTCTCCTGAGAGAATTCCGTATCTCTTAATTTCTTGTTTTTGTAAAATTGTTTTTATTTTTGTTTTTACAATAACTTTTTGTTTGGGGCATTTATGTCTTCTCTTTTCATACTCTTGTCCAGCATTAAACATCTCTGATATTTCTTTTGTCATGTATAATGATTCAATTGTCAATCTATTTTCTTCTGTCATTTTATTTCTTGCCCAGTTATCAAATAATCTGCATATCTCAAAATATCATTCAGGGCTATCTCTTGGTCTCGACCATTGTAATGATACATCTCTAGTATCTTCTCTCCTATTTCTTTGCGTATTTCTTTTTCTGTTTTCATATTAGTAATTTAGTTAATTCATCAAATAATTCTAAAGAAAAAAATACAATAATAATAGCAATCGGCCCAGAGAATATAATTAAAGCCTGAATTGGGATATCGAAAATCGTCATAATACTTTAATTATCGCTCTGATAATATCCCTTACTCTCTTTGCCTCTTTTTCTGTCTCATAAGCCCCCAAGAAGGTCTCACGAGCTTCAGTTTTAGCGTTAGGCGTATCAAACTTCACTACTTGGCCTCGGCCCTATGATAAACCAGCAAAAATCTTTAGAGATAGGAGGAGCAAGGGAAACTGCCTCACGGGAACGCAAGCTCGAGCGCCGATAGTCGCGATAGCTCCAGTAGACGAAGAACCCGTCGTCGCTCCAGTACGCGTAAGGCACCCTGCCGCCGGAATTGCGGGAACCGGAACAGAGAGTCCAATTCTCGATATCCAGATGTTTTCCTGTTTCCTTAAAATATTTCAATTCCATGATGATCCTTTCCCGTATGGTTATCCCTTTTATGCCTTCTTTTTCAAGATCGACAGCGGATTTATCCTTTAGATTCTCGTCAGACTCAATGGTCTTCTTGAAATATCTTCTTGTCGCCTCTTTAGGCGGAAGAAAGTCCTTGTCCATCTCTGTATCATTGTAATAAGTCCAAACTCTGAATAAGGATCTGCATTCATCGAGGAGTTCGGACGTTTTCCTATCAGGCGTATCTATGATCTCAAAGTATCCTGATGTATCGGGTCCACAAGCTTCTTCTTTTCGTTCCCAACTAGTCCTGCACTCGCACTGACAATCTCCCCTAGTGCATTGGATATGGTCTCCGTCAAAGCAGTCATTGCAGAGGGTATTTGATAATCCTCCGCCTCCTACCTTTTCACCACACTTACCGCATATATCGTAACCGTCCTTACAATATCCAACGGGATGATTACAGATGTTATCTTTAACCTCTTCTATAATCTCTTCTCTTTTTAAGTAAGCTATAGTATCGGCCATAGATAAATCCATAAGCTTTTTTTTGAAGATGTATTTTTTCATTTTAGTAATTCATCAATGGTATCGAGATACCCTAGTAATAAAGTTATAGCCTCGTCTTCTTCACTCCAATCTTTTGCTTTATAGACCTTTTTAACGGCCTTTTTTAATCCTACGAGCCATTCTCTTGGAACATTTACAGTTTGTTTCATATATTTTTAAGCGCATTATCTAGGTAAGCGGTGAAGTTAGTAATGGGTTGCTCATCAGTCTTTATTGCTTCCCATTCCTTCTTTATTTCTTCCAGTAGCTGTTTTTGGCAGGCGGCGATGAAGTCATGCAAATCCATTTGTATAGATGAGTAGCCTGTTTCAGGATGAGTATTTATCGGACTTCTTCCGAAGATATTGTTAAAATCTTTTCTCTGCTCTTGTATAAGGTTGATTAGGGGCATATTTTTATGGCATTTACATTCACACTTAAAATCAGGAATTACTCTCTCGGCTTCTTTTAACCCCTTGCCGTATTTTTCAGGTTCGCAGTGGCCGCAAGCCGTTGTTTCGCCGACATGTAGGTAGTTGATTAGAGTCATATCCGTTTTATGAACCACACCCCTATGCCGACAACAAGAGCTATTAAAGTAACTATGACCGAGAAGGCATTGGCGTACCGGCTGTCGGGAATATTCCATAGGAATAGGACGGCTACGAGGAGTATGTCTAGGAGGAGGAAGATGGGATAGCGCCAAGCGGAGGGCTTCATTTTCTCCCTCAACTCGCTGTATTTTTCCCTCCAAAAGGCTATCTCTTTATTCAATCTGGCGATCTCCTCTTGGAGATGTTCAATACGTGTCGATTCTGTTCGTACGTCAAAGGGAACATGCACTTCTTCATTATGTATGCGTGTAAGATTTATTTTCTTTTTCATGTTAGTTAATCTGTGTTATGGTCTCTTTGTAATCTCTCTGATTCTTTTTTATATTCATTCGACCTATGTTCGTCTCCTATTGCGAAATAATAGTTTTCAAGTATTTTTAATTCTTCCGCGGTGATTAGTCTAGTCATGTTAGTTTTTAGATATTATGCGTCCCAAGAGGAAGCCGATTATGAATAAGTCTACAAAGAAAATGAATATCATGGCAGTAAGGATTTAAGTAATTTCTTGATAAAGATATTCTTCTCTGTCTTGATTATCTTGATTGGTTGCGTAGAGTGGGGATAGTCCGTAAGTTTCCACTCTCTCGCTTCCCTTACTCTTTTAGTCCAGTAGTCGAATCTCTTACTGCGCTCTAGACAGCTCTTTATGTATAGAGCGTCGTCTATTTTGAAGGCTTGTTCAAATTGATTTGTCATGTTTTTCTTTATATTTCTTTTCTTTATATTTCTTCCAATAAGCCGCCCGGCCCTTGTCTCTTAATTTTCCCTGTTTCTCATAGAAGCCGCTTTCTTTTAGTTTTTTATGCAGAGCCGGACGTATCTTGTTCAGATGTTGTTTTAAGGATGTCATTTATTCAGTCTTTTAATCGCTTGTCTTAGTAATCCCGGCATCATCATGAGGATCTCTTGAGTAGCGGCGTCATACACATCGTCAAAGGCTTCGACATAGCCTTCATCGCTGTAGAGCTTGAAAAGATAGGTGCGGATCTTCTGGCTGTTCTTCCGGGGATCTTTTGCTTTTATAGACTTCCCCAGATGGTTTATTATCTCTATAGTGACCGGTTCGAACTTGAACGAGACGTTGTTGCCTCCGTCGAAGTTATCATCCTCTTTTTTCTGAGTCACGCTTCCCTGCGCCTTCACTTCGTAGTTGTGGCCGATCTCCAGAGTCTCGGGGATGTTCGCTTTTCCTTTTAAGTTTATGAAGTAAGTGTCTTGCATTTTATTTTGTATTCTTCGATGATTTTCTCATAAGGGAATCCCCAGTAAGGCTTGTCTTTGTCCTTGTTCAATTCTTCAAAGATCGTCGGGCCAAATTTCTTTATGAGGAACAGCGAATACATCTCTTTATTCCCTTCCAAGAATCTATTGCATTTACGACAGGAGGCGTGGACGTTTTTCTCATCGAATCTTTTTTGCAGATATTGTCTTGAGACGAAGTGCGAAGCATCTGCGTCTTTCCAGTGGACCAACCGTCCGCAATAGCACTTTATGAGTCCGTTTTGGTCCGCATCCCTCTGTCGGATGAACTCGCTGAATATTTTGTCTGCTTTGGCTTGTAGGGTCATTTTTAGGGTGGGGTGCTATCTACTATCGTCTTTTGATAATTCATGCGTCCTGGCTTATCCTGTAAAGCGGAGAGGGCATCCATAAACAGTCGGTCAATCTCTTTTAGGGCTAGAAAGCCACATCCGCCGGATCAATGCTTGCTGGGTATTCAATCGGATATTCACCGGCAAAGAGCTTTTTTAAGTCGATCTCGGTTTTGGCGTAGAGGTCGGCAATCTCCGGGGCAACGGGCTTCGGCGGGATCGAGAGCGTGGTGTAGGTCGTCTTGTCGCCGACTTTGGATTTATTCACTTCGATGTCGTAGCCTTTCAAGTCTCCCCAGTCAGAATTATCTTCAAGGTCTTTCAGGACGCCCATGATCGTCTTTTGGGTTATCTCCCAGATCTGCAATTTTTTCTCGGCGTAGTTCCAGATCACCATCGCCCAAAAATAGTTTATGTTCGGCAGGCCGCTTTGATTGAGGTCGACTTGCTCGGGTTTTATCTGGCAGACATTTCCCTCGTGACGAAAAGGCTTATTATTTTTCCATCCTTCCCATCCGACAACTATGTCGGAAAGTATCCTCACTCGGTTCTTGCCTTCCTCGGCTTTGAAGAATTGGGCGGAATTTCTCGGGATGACTGCATCTGTTGGTATTGCCATTTTATTATTCGTTAGTTGGTAATTCTCTTTCAACTCCGATGTCCTCGGCAGTCCTGTCATTCGGCTCTCCGGTAAGAGACTCGGTGTCTTGATGCAAGCTTGTATTGTATTTATTCAGGGGCTTATTGCTTTTTGCTATTGCGTGTCTTTGGATTTGTAAACTGTTGTTCATATTCTTCTTTTAATGAGTTAATAATGTCATTCATAGTTTCTTCTGCGTATTCTCCATCATCCCAGAAGTAACTTCTTCTGATCTCTAACCCTTGATATTCAGCTGTTATTGTTATTTTCATAATTAGTCTGTGTTATCTAGTTCCTGTTCTTCTAATCGCTTCGACCTTTTTTGTCTCACACATAAGCAATCGTCTCCAAACTCATTTTCTCCGGTTCCCTCGCAGATCTCACAATCGGGGTCAGCTAGTTTATTTTTCATAGGATTTTGTCGATTAACGGATGGCTAAGCACCATGACGAACCAGGCGACGGCGACGATCAAAGCTGTACAGACGAGGATACCTAAAAACTCATACGCGATTTCTTTTATTGTCATTTGATTTGTCCCATTGCCCCCACCGCCAACATTCAGTGTGAAAAAATATAAGCACTAAAAATCTGGTGGAGGTGACGATAGGAATGTTGGCTTAATTTATAAAACCGCCTTTGGGAGACTGTCGGGATGCAAAGCCGGGGCTGTGCGAGCGATGTCTCTGTTTACGGTTAGAGCTGAAGAGCTCATGTAAGAAGTCTATCAAAAGGTATTCGGTTCGTCAAGCGTAGGGTGTGGATAACTTTATATCTCAAAATCAGACACATCCTTCCTCGATTCCCATTTTTTTGAATCCTCATAGAGTTGCATGGCTCTCGTCTCCAATAGTTTGTCATCGTGCTTTTTCGCCATTCTGAGACAGATCACAGCGGCCTCCATGAGGAGCGTAGCTAGTTTCTTATTACTCAGCCCAGGCTGAATCGGCGAGAGTATCGGTGAATTGTTTGATTTCATTTTCTTCAGTCTTAGATTTTTCTAAAAATCGACCATTCGTATAGATCATCTTCACATTCCCGGTCTTTCCAGTTCTCCGGTTGGCTTGGATGGATACGTTCACCTCGTTCGTGATGATGAGCTCGCCTTGGTCTCTTACGGACTTTCGCCAGAGCATTATCACAGTGTCGGCTTCTTGGGCGGTGAATGACGAGTCCCTTAGATCCTCCAAGTCGGGTTGGACGATCATTTTAGTTTTCTTCAAATGGGAGATTATAAAAATCGTCACATCCAGTTTCTTGGCGATAGACTTTAGCTCGCGCATCGTCTGGCCGATCTGGAGGTCTTGGCGCTCTGCCATGAAAGGGACTATGAAATGCAGATGGTCTATGAAGACGATGTTGGAGTTGAATTTCACTTTGGCTTCGATGATCTTATTTTCTACCCAGTTCATGAGGCTCGATGGTATTTTCCTTGGTGTGTAGAAAAGAGGCGGGACTTCATTGCGGTCTAAAAATTTCTGGATGAGCTCTTCCGCAGGCTCTTCGAACGGCAGCCATAGGGGGTTCTGGTCTTTTAGGCGGATGGTAAGCTCGATACAAAAGCTAGTCTTGCCTGATTTGGTCGGAGCCGCGATAACGATGAGCTGTTTTTTTGTGAAGCCGCCGAGGATGTCGTCGAATTCTTTTATGCCGGTCAAGATCTTTTCAATGGGCTTCCGGGTCCTCAGGTCCTCCGCGATCTGATGGGATGAGACTATCTCGTCTTCACCGGAATAAGTGCCGTAAATTATCTTCCATCGGCGGAGCTGTTCTTCACGGGCTTCATCATCGGTCATCTTACGGAGTTCCATCTCCATGGTCATCAACCAGTCTGCTGGGGCGAGTGATTCTTTCATCTCTTGTCGAAAGACGAGGCAACGTCCATGAAGTCGAAGCCCCGGTCTTTATAGAAATTATCGGTTTCTAATTCCACCCATCTGTTCTTGATTTCATTAGGGGTCTTTTTAGCCTCGATCATGATCTGCATTGCTTTGAATTGTTTAGTCGGAAAAGAAAACATCGTTCCCCTTCGGTCTTCAGCCCACTTAAGCAGGTCTTTTTTACCCGTAACTTTACCTTTAGGCTGAGTTCGAATTGGTTCGTTAGTTTCTGCATCCAAGACAGTCTCATGAGAATCCGAGGACTTGTCTTCTTGATAAGAACCGAATGTGTTTTTTTTCATTGATTTTGTGAGCGATGCGACAGCATCGCCTATTGTATTAGAGTTAGAGTTAGAGTGCGATATCCTATATATAGGGTATCCATAGCCTATGGCCTTTTCTAAAATATCCAAGGGAATACAGGATATTTCACGATTCATGCCTATTTTTATTTTTGGGTTGTTCGAATGCTGATATTTGATGAAATTGATGAGTACGACATACCCAGATAGGCTATCCATAGGGTATCTGAGGTAATAGATTTTAGGCTCGATTTGGGGTAATAATTTGACCAGCATTTCGACATTAATGCCAGTTTCTAGTGCCATCACTTTGATGGGCAATTCATAAATTCCGCTTATATTAGTGTGCTCATTTGTAAGCAGGTAAATAAAGAGGAGTTTTTGGAGCGGAATCAAGTTTGAAATGAATCCGTCGTTCCAAAAGCGAGTGTTGACGATACGCTCTTTTGCCATTTAATTTATTCTCTCCCCCAATCCCACGGAGCCGCTTTACAAGTAGCTTCGATGGGCTGAGGGGAGAGAATGTAAAGCTGATAAAATTCGATCTTGCGCTTGCGCGTTAGACAGATTATACCGTGGACTTAGAGAAAACAAGCTGTGGATAACTGGATTAATGAGTGATGGTATAATCGACTCATGCATCGACCAGAAAAAGATATTTCTAGAAATTGCCTGCGATGTGGACAAAACTTCTATGTACGGAATCGTTTTTCACCGTATAAATACTGTAGAAAACATTATAACAACTCGAGAGATGAGGACCTATATATTAAGAGTTATCCACAGGACAAAAAATTACCGACCGTGTTATAATATTTTCATGAGAACTGGAGAGAAAGCCTTTTATCATGAGCCGTTGAGATTCAGGAAAGCATACCGTCCTCTTTTTAAGAGATATCTGGATTACGTGAAAAAGAGCGACATCTCTGAATCGAGGAAGAACGATGTGATAAAAAACTATGAATACAGAAAGCAGCTATTCAATATCCAAGACGATGATTCATCCCGATAAGATATTTGGACGGTTGGGCAATAGGCTCTTTGAGATGGCGGCTTTGTATTCTTTTTGTCGGGACTTGGGAATAGGCTTCTATTGCCAGGATGAAAAATACTTCAAGAGATACGAAAGGGAGATCCGTGCCATGTTCTCGGAAGGCATCGGTGAGCCTATAGACGAAGTGGCGATACATGTGAGGCGCGGAGATTATGTTGACAACCCTTTTTATGTAGACTTAACCAAGACTGACTATTACCAAAATGCTACCGGACTTTTTCAAGGCGATACTTTTAGGGTTTTTTCAGACGACATTCCGTATTGCAAAGAATATTTTAGGGGAAACAATTTCAAATTCTCGGAAGGGAAGTCGGAGCTTGAAGACATGAACGACATGGCGAGGTGCAAAGCCCATATAATCGCCAACAGCTCGTTTTCCTACTGGGGGGCTTGGCTATCTCCGCTTTACCCCGATAATCGCGTTGTAGGTCCAAAATCGTGGCATCCAGACGGCATCATCCGTACGGTCTTGCCGGAACATTGGGAAAAAATATGATGAAAGCAATACCACAAAAAAAAATAGCTCTCATATTCATCTGTGTTAATTTTCCCTATTGGCCTTATATTGGTCCGATGATCGAATCGTGTAAGAAAAACTTTTTGACCAATCATAAAGTGGATTATTTCTTGTGGAGCGACATAGGTGACACTTTTCCCGAAGTGACTTACGGAGCGACGGTATTTCCGACTGAAGGAGTTAACTGGCCTCTTCCGACTTTAATGCGCTATCATTTGTTCTTGCAACAGGAAGAAAAGTTGAAAGAGTATGACTATATTTTTTATGCTGATGCGGATATGTTGGTAGTGGATAAAATCGGGGATGAGATTCTGGGTGACGGACTGACCGCGGCACAGCATCCGATGTATGCCTTCCGGAAGGGGCTTTACTTCCCTGTCGAGCCTAACCCAGATTCGACTGCTTTCATCCCTGTACCTAAATATTACTTTGCCGGCGGCTTCCAGGGT